>ERZ1047821.1585-NODE-1585-length-14458-cov-4.721725_pt1 | contig 14458 bp, 15 predicted proteins | sample MGYA00383096_ERZ1047821 | MGnify/ENA primary metagenome ERZ1047821 (study PRJEB29581, sample SAMEA5548366) | metagenome | biome: marine; feature: coastal; material: water | depth 25 m | study: Short-term variability in the microbial, nano- and picoplankton... | reverse complement strand
TGAGCATATTAACCCTGATCTTGTTGGAAACACAAGAAATGTAATTATTTCTGATCAAGCAGGAAAAGCTAATTTATTAAGTCAGCTTGATAAATTATCAATAAAAATTGATAATAATGAACTTAGTCAAATCCTTGAATTAATTAAGCAAAAAGAATCTGAAGGATTTTCCTATGATGTTGCTTTAGCTAGCTTTGAATTACTTGTGAGAAGACACATTGGACAAATTAATGAATATTTTAGCCTCAATAAATTTAGAGTTACTGATGAAAGAAGATGGAATGCTAAAGGTAAATTAGTTACTGACTCAGAAGCAACTGTTCATTTAGAGGTAAAAAATGAAGAAAAAATGACTGTAGGTGTTGGGAATGGACCTGTTAATGCAATCGACAGTGCTCTGCGACAAGCTTTAATAAATTTCTACCCAACTCTTAATGATTTAAAACTTAGTGATTACAAGGTTATGATACTTTCATCTGATAAAGGCACAGGAGCTATAACTAGAGTACATATTGAATCTACTGATGATAGCAAGCGGCATTGGACGACTGTTGGAGTTTCATCAAACATTATTGATGCTTCATATAATGCTATCTATGATAGCATTACTTACAAGCTTTTTAATGATTTAAATAATTAAATTGAAAAAATCAAATCCAACAATTATTCTAGTTAGACCTCAGTTATCTGAAAATATTGGAATGGCTGCAAGAGCTATGGACAATTTTGGTTTATCTAAACTTTCTATTGTTAGTCCAAGAGATGGATGGCCAAGTAATAAAGCTAAAGATACATCTAAACATGGAATTAAAATAATTACTAATGCTAAGATATTTAATAATTTAGAAGAATCTCTAAAAGATTATAATTTTGTAATTGCCACCTCAAATAGAAAACGTTTTTTGACAAAAAAAACTTATAATGATTTCAATATTTTTAAAAAAAATATTTATGAGCATAACAAAGTTGCAATTTTATTTGGCCCTGAAAATTCAGGTTTGTCTAATCATGATCTAAGGTTAGCAAATTTTATTTTTACTATACCAACAGCAAATAGTAATAAATCTATTAATCTCTCACATGCAGTTACCCTAATATCTCATGAATTATTCAATTTTAATTCAACTATAGATAGCTCAGATAAAATAATGAAATCAGATAAAGTAACAAAACTAGATCTATCTAATTATTTAGATTTTTTGATTAAGGACTTGGAATCTAAGGATTTTTTTAATCCAGTTGAAAAAAAAGAAAGTATGATTGATAATATTTATTCAATTTATAATAAAATTGATTTGTCTAAAAAAGAGTTAAGGATGCTATGGGGTATGCATAAAAAGCTTAAAAACCAGCCAAAATCATGATATATTCGATTTGACATCAATAAATTAATCTCTATATACCCCTTAATTAATGACAAACAGAACATCGGCAAAACATAAAATTGACAGAAGATTAGGCTGTAATCTTTGGGGTAGACCCAAAAGTCCTTTTAACAAACGTAATACTAAGCCTGGTCAACATGGAGCTATGGCTCTAAGAAAAAAACAATCTGACTATGGTAAGCAGTTATTTGCTAAGCAAAAACTTAAGTTTTACTATGGCGACTTGACTGAAAAACAATTTAAAAGCATTTTTACAAAAGCTTCAAATACTAAAGGTGATACTAGTGAAATATTAATTGAACTTCTTGAAAGAAGACTAGATGCAATTGTTTATAGAATGAAATTTGTACCTACTATTTTTGCTGCTAGACAGCTAGTTAACCATGGTCATGTTAAAGTAAATGGAAAAAGAGTTAATATACCTTCTTATTCTGTAAAGGATGGTGACGAGATTTCTTTAAAAGACTCAAGCAAAGAAATTAACTTAGTTCAAGAAGCAATTGTTTCTCAAGAAAGAGAAATACCTGAATACATAGAAGTTGATATTAAAGAGTTTAAAGGCAGATTTTTAAGATCCCCTTTGATACATCATGTTCCTTATCCAGTTACGATGGAGCCAAATCTCGTTATTGAATTTTATTCAAGATAAATTTATTTCTTTTTAATAGCATCATATATAAAGATGCTAACACCTATCCAAATTATCATAAAAGCTAAGAATTTATAATTATTCATGTACTCTCCTAAAACATAAACAGAGGTTATAAAATGAAAACTAGGGGCTATATAAAATAATACACCTGCTAATCCTAAAGGTATATATTTGAGACCAAGATTAAACAAAAACAAAGGTATTATTGTTACTATTCCTGTAAAAAATAACATTATTGAATTGTAATTTAAATTGTAAGTAAAGAAACCAGTCTCTGAAACACCTAAGAAAATTAAGTAGGGAAGAGCAAATAAAGTAATTAAACCTGACTCAAATAGCAATCCTAAAGCTGGAGGAACTTGAATTTGTTTTCTAAGCATACCATACACCCCCCAAGTAGTTCCAATTAAAATGGCAATATAAGGAAAGTGATCTGAGCTAAAAACTAGTATCAAACAAGAAACAAATATCAATAATACTGAAATAACTTTTCTAAAATTTAATTTTTCACTTAAAAATAGATAACCTAGGGAAATGCTGATCATGGGTGTTAAAAAATATCCTAATGAAGTATCTTGAATCTTCCCAATATTAACAGAATAAATAAAGCCTAACCAATTTGTAGCAATTAATAATGCAGTAATGCTTAAAATAATAATTTTTTTTGGAAATTTAAATAGGAGAAAAAAATCTTTTATTCCATTAAATAAAGTTAAAGATATGAAAAGTACTACGAAAGACCATAAACCTCTATGCATAGCAACTTCAAATGATGGGATGTATTTTATCTCATTAAAAAAAAGAGGCTGGGGCATGCCCCACCAAATGGATGCTAAGCAGGCATAAAAAACGCCTCTTGAAAAAAAATTCAAATTAAGAGGGCTTTACGTCAATTCCTCGACTGCTTAATAATTCAGTTAGTTCACCAGTTTCGTGCATCTCTTTTACAATATCGCACCCACCAATAAATTCTTCCTTTACATATAACTGGGGTATAGTTGGCCAATTTGAAAATTTTTTAATTCCTTCTCTCATTTCATCGCTATCCAAAACATTAACACTGTTAAATTTTATATTTAAATCTGATAGAACTTGAATAACTGCTGCAGAAAAACCACACATAGGAAAAACAGGCGTTCCCTTCATAAACAAAACTACATCATTTGATTTAATTTCATTTTTAATATTCTCAGATACGTCAATAATATTATTTTCTTCCATATTTACTCCGTTTTAGTTTTAAGCATTAATGCGTGCAGTTCATTGCCCATTTTTCCCTCTAATGAGTCGTAAACCATTTTATGTTGCTGAACTTTAGTTTTTCCCTCAAATGATTTTGAAATAACGGTTGCACTATAATGATCGCCATCACCTCTTAAATCCTCAATAGTAATAATAGAATCAGGAATACTATTTTTAATATATTTTTCCAGATCTTCTTTTGATAAAGGCATAATTTACATATAGTTATTAAATATTGAAAAATAAAGACTATTTAATTTTATTTTTAAATATCCAATCTATCTGATTTTTTTTTGTATCATCTTTCATAATATCTTTAAGTTCTTGTTTGGAGATATATTTTAATAAAGTTTCGTCATTTTTGAGAATATCATAAAAGTTTTTATTATTATTCCATGCTTCCATTGCATTTTTTTGAATGATAGAGTAAGCGAGTTGTCTTAATATCCCTTTTTGAGTTAATTTAAGGAGTAGTTTTTGACTTTTATGAAGTCCTCCTAATAAGTTTAAATTTTTACTCATATTTTTAGGATATACTTTCATAGTAGTAATGATCTCATTGAGTCTGTTAAGTGAGAAATCTAGAGCAATAGAAATGTCAGGAGCCATAATTCTTTCAACACTAGAATGACTTATATCTCTCTCGTGCCATAGAACAATGTTTTCCATTGCTGGCATTACTGCACTTCGAATATACCTAGCTAATCCAGTTAAATTTTCACTTAAAACTGGATTTCTTTTATGAGGCATAGCAGATGAACCTTTTTGTTTTGGATTAAACCTTTCTTCTACTTCTAATATCTCAGTTCTTTGTAAATGTCTTATCTCAACTGCAAGACGTTCTATTGAGGAGCCTATAATACCTAGAACAGAAAAAAAGAAAGCATGTCTATCTCTTGGAATAACTTGAGTTGAAACATCTTCACATTTCAATTTTAATTTTTTAGCAACATATTTTTCTACTTTAGGATCTATACTATCATAAGTACCTACTGGTCCAGAGATAGAACAAATACTTATTTCATCAATTGCAAGATCTAGCCTTTTTAAATTTCTCTTAAATTCATTGTAGAACGATCCAAGCTTTAAACCAAAAGTAATAGGTTCAGCATGTATCCCATGACTTCTACCTATCATTATAGTTTTTTTATATTTTAGCGACTTAGATTTTAAGTTTTTTAACAGAGTGGTAAGTTCTTTACGAATTATTTCCCCTGTTTGTTTTAATTGAATAGAAAACCCAGTATCAATAATATCACTTGAGGTAACTCCATGATGAAAGTACTTTGATTGCTTTCCAATATATTTGCTTACATTATCAATATAAGCATTAACATCATGCTTGGTTAGTTTTTCTAATTTGTTAATTTCATTAACGTTAAATTTTGCTTTTTTTCTTATCTCTTTGGCAGCAATTTTAGGTATTACTCCAATATCTGAAAGTTTCTCCGCGATGAGTATTTCAATATTTGTCCAAATTTTAAATTTATTTTCTAATGTCCATATATTTTCTATTTTAGGTCTATTATATCTTGGTATCATATTGTTTTTTATAAATCATTAATTGGAAAATCTGTATTATTATTTGATAATGTAAATATTTCATTACCATTTTCTGTAATTCCAATAGTGTGTTCAAACTGCGCTGATAAAGATTTATCCTTAGTAACCGCTGTCCATCCGTCATTTAATATTTTGATTTTCCAGTCACCTAAATTAATCATCGGCTCAATCGTAAAAAACATCCCTGGCTTTAACTCAGGTCCTTCGCCCAAATTACCAAAATGAAGGACGCTAGGTGGTGTATGAAATTCCTTACCAATACCATGACCACAAAAATCTCTTACAACAGAATATTTTTTTGACTCTGCGTATTCTTGTATTTTATAACCTATATCCCCCAAATGGTTGCCTGGCTGAGCCTCTTTGATACCAATATGAAGGCATTCATAAGTAATCTTCATTAAATCCCAATTTTTTTTATTTGTTTTACCCGCAACAAACATTCTAGAACTGTCTCCGTACCAGCCATTAAGAATCACTGTGACATCAATATTTACAATATCTCCATTATTTAGTATTTTTTTTTCATTAGGAATGCCATGGCAAACAACGTGATTTACTGATGTGCATACAGATTTTGGAAAACCTTTATAATTTAATGGTGCTGGTATCGCATTATTTTTAATAATAAGATCATGACAAAAATTATTTATCTCTAAAGTAGATATACCTGTTTGAATTAGTTCATAAAGTTGATCCAATATGTGAGCAGCCAATCTTCCTGCTTCTCGCATTTTTTTAAAATCATCTTTATGATATATGGGAATACTATTGTTCATTAATTAATATTCTATTTAATGTTTTTATTTGTTAAATAACAGAATAAATATAGAAAATAAATATATGAGTATTTTTTCAGCAGGAATTTTAATTATTGGTGACGAAATTTTATCTGGAAGAACTCAGGATACAAATGCAAATTTTATTGCAAAAAACTTAGTCTCTTCAGGAATTAAACTTGAGGAAATAAGAGTAATTCAGGATAATAAAAAAATTATTATAGACTCAGCAAAGCTATTTAGTAAAAAATATAATTATGTATTCACAACTGGTGGCATTGGCCCTACTCATGACGATATAACTTCTGAAAGTCTTGCAGATGCTTTTGATAAAAAATACGAAATAAACTCTGAGGCATTTAATATATTAGAAAAATATTATCCTAAAGGTGAGTTTAATGTTAGTCGTCAAAAAATGGCTAAAATGCCAAGCGATGTTGAATTAATATTTAACCCTATGACTGCAGCACCTGGATTTAAACTGAACAATGTTTTTGTTTTACCTGGTGTTCCAAAAATTATGGAACAAATGTTTGTGACTGTTCTAAAAAATTTAACAAAAGGTAAGCCAAAAAAAATAATAACAATTAATACAAATTTATACGAGAGTAAAATCGCACCTTTTTTAAAAGATATTCAGGAACAATATCAAGAATGTGCAATTGGCAGTTATCCTTATTTTAATTTTTTGTCTAAGACAGGTGGAGTTAATATTGTTATATCTTCATGGACTATGTTTTCCTTAGATGAAATAGAAAAAGATATTATAGAGATGATAAGATTTAATGGTGGAAATTACTCTATTGTCTGATATTAGCTCTAATAATTGGCCTCGTGATGGAATGGTAGACATAGCGGACTTAAAATCCGTGCCCTTATGGGAGTGCCGGTTCAAGTCCGGCCGAGGCTACCAATTTCTTAAAAACCATGTTTAGTTTTGTAACCTTAGGAACAAATAATCTCTCAAAGAGCCAATTTTTTTATGATCAATTACTTCAATCCATTAATATTATTAATGTTGTAGAAACTGAAAGGTATATTGGCTATGCTAAAAAAGATTCATTAGATAAGGTTGAATTTTATATAATGATGCCTCATAATAAAAAAGAAGCCAGTTTTGGTAATGGTGCAATGATTACATTTAGTGTTGATTCAATGGAAAGAGTCAGTGATTTTTATGATTTAGCATTAAGTCTAGGGGCTACTGATGAAGGATTGCCAGGACCAAGACATGATGAGCATTATTATGCGTATTTCAGAGACTTAGATGGAAATAAAATATGTGCTTATTGCTCAGATTAATTCTAATATTCAAATTGTTCGTTTAATATTTTATCTTCTATAGAGTGATTGTTATCAAATAAAATTTTACAACTTTTATCATTAGATGATTGAATTGTTACCTCTTTAATATTTCTAAATTCTATATTATCGGCTGTTACACTTGCTTGCCTGTCTTTAAAATTTAGAACATTAATCTTAATTATACTTTTTTCTGAAAGTAGGGCGCCTCTCCATCTTCTAGGTCGAAAGGCACTAATGGGTGTTAAAGCTAATAGTTTAGAATCTAAAGGTAATATACTGCCATGAGCTGATAAATTATAAGCCGTACTCCCTGCAGAAGTTGAAACAAGCACCCCATCACAAATTAGTTCATTCATTCTTGTGATATTATTTATTTTAATTTGAAATTTAGATGCTTGGTGGCTTTGTCTCATCAATGACACCTCGTTATAAGCAATTGACTCATGTTCATTATTACTCACATCTATTGCTATCATTTTTAAGGGGTTTAAATTTGTTGATTTTGAATTGTTAATTAATTCATCCAAATTTTTATTACTCGTTGAATTCATTAAAAAACCAACTGAGCCGTAGTTGATACCAAAGAAAGGTTTATCTAGTTTATTAAAGTCGTGAAGGGTTTTTAATAAAATACCATCTCCTCCAATAGGTACAATAACATCAGCCAATTCTGGTTCAGTTTGACTATAAGAATTTATATATTCCTTTTTCGCCTTATTTGCCTCTACTGTATTTGATGATATAAAATGATACTTCATTAGCCGCCTGTCTCATTCATATGTCTATTAATATAAGGCTTTACCTCAGGGTTAATTATAAAGTCATGTCTTTTTGGCTTCACACTTAGAGCAAATCTAATTTTTTCTTTTATATAGTCATCACCTCTATCAGTTCTTAAAATTTCTCTAAAATCAACAAATTCATTTTGCCCAAGGCACATGTATAATTTACCAGTGCTAGATATTCTTACTCTATTGCATGATGCGCAAAAATTATTTGATAAAGGTGTTATAAACCCAACTTTTATATTGAGCTTGCTGCTGGTGTAATATTGTGAAGGTCCTCCAGTTTTATGTGAAGATTTTTCAAAATTAAATATATTTTCTAAATTGCTATAAATTTTATCTAAGCTTACAAACTGCATATGCCTTGGCACGTCTGTATCACTCATTGGCATAACTTCAATAAAGGTAAGGTCTATTAATTTATTATTACACCAATTTATAAGTTCTTTAGTTTGATCTTCATTAAAATTTTTGAAAACTACAGTATTTATCTTCACTTTAATATTATGTTTAATTGCCTCTTCAATACCCTCTATAACATTAGCTAGTTTTCCAAATCTTGTAATCTTTTTATATTTTTCTTCAATGATTGTATCTAAAGATACATTAATTCTATTAATGCCATTTTGTTTTAAGTCTTTTGCATATTTTTTTAACAAGCTACCATTAGTTGTTAAAGTAATTTCTTTTAAATTAGTAGTTGATTTTTTTTTATTTAAATTTTTTATTAATGTTAAGACATCTTTTCTAACAAGAGGTTCCCCGCCAGTTAATCTTATTTTTTCTACACCAAGTTCAATAAAATTATCACAAAGTCTCTCTATTTCCTCCAAACTTAAAACTTCATTTTTTGGAAGAAAATTCATTTTTTCTTTCATGCAATAAACACATCGTAAATCACACCTGTCCGTAACTGATACTCTTAGGTAGTTTATTTTTCTTAAAAATTGATCAACTAGTTGCATTTATATTAATTATTTCAAGATTGATTTTAGATAGATTAATTGTTTTTTTCCCAACATTTTCAAAGTTAACTGTAATAAAATTATTTATTGAAGATTGAATTTGTCCAATACCCCATTCATTTTTCATATCTGGGTTTATCACAAAGACGCCAGGCGTGAAAAGACTAGAGTAATTTTCATTCATAATAATGTTTATATATTATTTAGATTAATTTAATCTTTTTTCAGCTTTTTCGTGCATCTCTTGTGCCTCTAAGCTCAATGTGGCAACAGGACGTGCTTCTAATCTTTTTAAACCTATAGGTTCTCCAGTTTCATTGCAGTATCCATAAGTACCATCTTCAATTCTTTGTAATGCAGAGTTGATTTTATTAATTAATTTTCTTTCCCTATCTCTAGTTCTTAATTCAAATGAACGATCTATTTCTTCAGAGGCTCTATCTGTAATATCAGGCTTAGCTTCATTGTCTGATTGTAAATTACTTAGTGTTTGATTAGATTCTTTTAAAAGCTCATCTTTCCAATTTAATAGTTTTTGCTTGAAATATTCCTTCATTTTAGCATTCATGAACTTTTCTTTTTGCGTCGGTTTGTAAGTTTTTGATATTTTTGCCATAATTTTTAACTCGGATCGATTTATCAAAAGAAATATATAATACAAGATTTATATCAAAAAAAAAATTATCCCTATTTATCAATTAATAATATTTTTTTTCATAAAGAACAAAAATAGAACTTTAAAAATGAGAACAAAACGTGTACAAAAAAACATGATTTGCAAGAATCTTAATAAAAAACTAACAATTATTGGAGAAAACAATGTCTCAAGCTAAATTAAAAGTAATAGAGAATAATACAATGGATAAAGAAAATAGAAGTAAATCACTAGAAGCTGCCGTTAGTTTAATTGAGAAAAACTACGGAAAAGGCTCAATTATGAAGCTAGGATCAAAAGCTAATGTAGATATAGAGTCTATATCAACTGGATCTCTTGGTTTAGATATTGCCTTAGGTATAGGCGGTGTCCCTAAAGGTAGAATAGTTGAAATATACGGACCTGAAAGTTCAGGAAAAACTACATTAGCAACACATATTGTTGCTGAGTCACAAAAAAAAGGTGGTAATTGCGCATTCATAGATGCTGAGCATGCTCTGGATCCTGCATATGCAAAAAAATTAGGAGTAAACTTAGAAGAACTATTAATATCTCAACCAGATACGGGTGAGCAAGGTTTAGAAATTGCTGATTCTTTAATTAAATCTGGAGGAATTGATGTTCTCGTCATTGACTCTGTAGCTGCACTTGTGCCAAGAGCTGAACTTGAAGGGGATATGGGGGACTCTTTACCGGGACTCCAAGCTAGATTAATGAGTCAGGCTTTAAGAAAACTAACAAGTTCTATAGCTCAATCTAATACATTAGTGGTATTTATAAATCAGTTAAGAATGAAAATCGGCGTTATGTTTGGAAGTCCTGAAACAACCACAGGTGGTAATGCTCTAAAATTTTACTCTTCTGTAAGAATGGATATAAGAAGAATTGGGGCTATAAAAGATAAGGATGAAATTATTGGAAACCAAACAAGGGTTAAAATAGTTAAAAATAAAGTTGCTCCTCCATTTAAAGTTGTTGAGTTTGACATTATGTACGGTGAAGGTATTTCTAAACTTGGTGAACTTGTTGATTTAGGTGTTAAGGCTGAAATTATTGATAAGGCTGGTTCTTGGTTTGCTTATAAGGATCAAAAAATTGGTCAAGGAAGAGAGAATGTAAAAAATTTTCTCAGAGATAATCCTTCTATTGCAAAAGAAGTTGAAAGTAGAATTCTTGAAAATGCTGGCATAGTGGAAAAAGCTATGATGGAAGGCGACGTTGAGCCCAAGAACAAGTCAGATAAAGATAAAGGTGAAGAATAGATAATTTATTTTTATAAATTAATAAAAGGGGTTTTAAAAACCCCTTTTTTTTGTATTAGACATACCAAAAATCACATTATAATACGTAATGATGAATTCTAGTGAAATTAGAACAACATTTTTGAACTATTTTAATAAAAATGGACATAAGATAATTCACTCCAGTCCACTTGTTCCTCACAACGACCCCACTTTAATGTTTGCTAACTCTGGAATGGTTCAGTTCAAGAATATTTTTACTGGTAAAGAAAAAAGAAATTATAATAGAGCTGTTACTTCCCAAAAATGTGTAAGAGCAGGAGGTAAACATAATGATTTAGAAAATGTTGGCTATACGGCTAGACACCATACATTTTTTGAAATGTTAGGAAATTTTTCATTTGGTGATTATTTTAAAGATAATGCTATCGAATTTGCTTGGAATTTAATAACGAAAGAGTTTGGTATAGATAAAAGTAAATTACTAGTTACTGTTTATAATGAGGATGATGATGCCTACAACTATTGGAAAAAAATAGCGGGTTTAAGCGATGATAAAATTATAAAGATAAATACATCTGATAACTTCTGGTCAATGGGTGATACTGGTCCATGCGGCCCATGTTCGGAAATATTTTATGATCATGGTTCTAAATATCCTGGAGGTCCACCTGGAAGTCCTGATGAAGAAGGGGATCGATTTATAGAAATTTGGAATTTAGTTTTTATGCAATATGAGCAAATAAGCTCAAATGAAAGGGTTAATTTACCTAAACCCTCTATTGATACAGGTATGGGTTTAGAACGTATCTCAGCGTTATTAAAAGGAACAAATGACAACTATAAAACTGATCTTTTTATTCCTCTAATAAATAAATCTATTGATTTATTGAATGATGACATTCAAGAATCAAGTCCAAGCCATAGAGTAATATCAGATCACTTAAGGTCATCATCTTTTTTATTAGCTGATGGTGTAACTCCTTCAAATGAAGGAAGAGGTTATGTTTTGAGAAGGATTATGAGAAGAGGAATGCGATACGCTCATTCTTTAGGAAATAAAGATCCTGTTTTTCACAAAATTTTTCCAACATTGCTAGATTGCTTTAAAGATTCATATCCAGAGTTAGTTAGGGCAAAAGACTTAATATTAAATACTTTTATCAATGAGGAGACAAAATTTAAAGAGACTGTTGAGAAAGGTTTAAAAATATTAGAGTATGAGGTTAGTTTATCCCCAAAAATACTTAACGGAGATATTGCATTTAAATTATATGATACCTATGGATTCCCATTAGATTTAACACAGGATTATCTTAAGTCAAAAAATATTGAAGTTGATACCAATTCATTTAATCTTAAAATGAAAGAACAAAAAGATAGAGCTCGCAAAAGCTGGAAAGGTACAGGGGATCAAGAGGATCAAAAGAAATGGTTCGAGATCACAGAAAATTTAATTTCTACAGAATTTCTTGGCTATGATAATATCGAATCTGAGAGTGAAATTATATCTATTGTTCAAAATAAGGTCAATAAAATTTTAAATGAGCAGGAAGGGATTATTATATTAAATCAAACACCTTTTTATGGGGAAAGTGGTGGTCAAGTAGGAGATAGTGGTAAAATCATATTTGAACATAATGAATTTGAGGTTACCTCTACATCAAAAATTTTTGGCTCTTTCTTTTTACACTTTGGGATTGTTAGAAATGGTAATTTTTCTTTGGGTGATAGTGTAACAGCTACAATAGATCATCTTAAAAGGGACTTAATAAAATGTAACCATTCTTCAACTCATTTATTACATTCTTCCTTAAGAAAAATTATCGGTAATCATGTTTCACAAAAAGGATCTTTGGTTAATAGCGAGAAGTTAAGATTTGATTTTAGTCATAATGAGATCATAAGTAAAAATGATATTATTAAGATTGAAAATCTTGTTAATATTCAAATCAAGAGTAATTCTTCTGTAAATACAAGGATAATAGATCATCAAAAAGCTATTAATGAGGGTGCTATGGCACTTTTTGGTGAAAAATATGGTGATGAAGTTAGAGTTGTATCTATGGGCTCTTTGGATAATAATATATTCTCAAAAGAGCTTTGTGGAGGAACGCATGTTTCCAATGTTAGTGATATAGAAAAATTTAAAATTATAAATCAAACAAGTGTTGCGTCAGGTATTAGAAGGATAGAAGCTATTACTAATAAATCTGTAGCTGAGTATATTGCTGAACAGAGTAAATTATTAAAAATTAAAACAGATGAAGATATAAAAAAAATTGAAGAATTAATTCAAGAAATTAATGTAATTGATTCAAAGTTTTCATATAAATATAATATTAATGAAGATCTAAGTTTATCTATAAAAAATTTACGTAAAATTCTAGATGCAAAAACACAAAATCAAAATAAAGATTCTACAAGTCAAAATATAGTTAATGAAAAAATAAATAATATTGATTTTGTTTATTTAATTGCAGAAAATTATCCTTCAAAATCTTTAAAGGAATTTGTTGATATTCAAAAAAATAAATTTAAAAAAAATTGTGTATCTTTAATAGTTACAAAAAATAATGATAAAGTTTCAATAGTCCTTGGTGCAACCGATGATTTAATTGATAATTTTAATTCATCTAGTATTATTCAGGATATATCTAAATTACTTGGAGGAAAGGGTGGTGGGGGTCGTAAAGATCTTGCTCAAGCCGGTGGTTCAAGTTTAGAAAATATTAATGAGGCAATTAATAAAGTTAAAAAAAGTTTAGATTTTTAATTATTTTCTAAATTTGTTTTTAAGGCTTCAAGAAAGGCTTGAGTATTTAGCCATTCCTGATCAGAATTAATTAAAATAGCTAAATCTTTTGTCATCTTACCTGATTCAACTGTATCAATACAAGTTTTCTCTAGTTTTTTAGAAAATCTCATGAGTTCTTCATTTCCATCAAATTCTCCTCTGAAATGAAGACCTCTTGTCCAAGCAAAAATTGAAGCTATTGGGTTTGTTGATGTTTCTATTCCTTTTTGATGGTTTCTAAAGTGTCTTGTAACAGTCCCGTGTGCTGCTTCAGATTCTACAGTTTTTCCATCAGGTGTCATTAACACACTTGTCATTAATCCTAGGGATCCATAACCTTGAGCAACAGAGTCTGATTGCACATCCCCGTCATAGTTTTTGCATGCCCAAATGAAATTACCTTCCCATTTTAAAGCAGTTGCAACCATGTCATCTATTAATCTATGTTCGTAAACTAAATTTTTTTCTTTAAATTTTTCCGCGAATTCACTTTGAAAAATATTTTCAAATAAATCTTTAAACCTTCCATCATAAATTTTTAAAATAGTATTTTTTGTTGATAGATAAACTGGCCAACCTAAGTTTAGTCCATAGTTGAAGCATGCTCTAGCAAAATCAATAATTGACTGATCTAAATTATACATTGAAAGGGCTATGCCTTCTTTCTCAAAATTATATACATCTTTTGTAAAACCTTCACTTCCATCTGAAGGCTCAAAAACCATTTTTAATTTACCAGGCTTATTAATAAGAGTGTCTGTTGCTCTATATTGATCCCCAAATGCATGCCTAGCAACAACTATAGGCTTGTTCCAGTTTGTAACAATTCTTGGAACATTTTGACATATAATGGGCTGTCTAAAAATTGTCCCACCTAAAATATTTCTTAAAGTTCCATTTGGTGAACGCCACATTTTTTTTAGATTAAATTCTTTAACCCTATCCTCATCTGGAGTGATTGTAGCACATTTGATTCCTACCCCATATTTCTTAACAGCTTCTGCAGCATCTATAGTTATTTGATCATTTGTGTCGTCACGGCTTTTTACTCCCAAATCATAGTATTTTATATCTAGATCAACATAAGGA
>ERZ1047821.1575-NODE-1575-length-14552-cov-6.918880_pt1 | contig 14552 bp, 9 predicted proteins | sample MGYA00383096_ERZ1047821 | MGnify/ENA primary metagenome ERZ1047821 (study PRJEB29581, sample SAMEA5548366) | metagenome | biome: marine; feature: coastal; material: water | depth 25 m | study: Short-term variability in the microbial, nano- and picoplankton... | reverse complement strand
AAGTAGCGGGAATTTTTGTTCCGGTGGTTTTAGTAATTGCGGCTTTGACCGGATTTTTCTGGTGGTATTCCGGTGCATCCGCAAATGAAATTTTAAGTTATACGGTCGCGGTTCTGGTGATTGCCTGTCCCTGTGCTTTGGGCTTGGCAACGCCGATCGCGATTATGGTTGGTACAGGAACAGGAGCGCAGCACGGAATTTTATTCCGGAATGCTCCAGCACTTGAAGCCGCGCATGGGCTGGACACAATCATTATGGATAAAACTGGAACTCTCACCGAAGGTCGACCAAAAGTTACACAAATTCTGACAGTTGATGCAGATAGTTCCACGTTTGCTGAAGCAGAGGTCTTGCGTTTTGCTGCGGCGGTAGAGCAGGGTTCGGAACATCCGCTTGGCAGAGCTGTGGTTGCCGAAGCGGAAAAGCAAAATCTGACAGCGAACCTGACAGCGAACCTGACATTACCGGAGATTTCAGGTTTTGAAGCAAAAACCGGATTTGGTGTAAAAGCAGTTTGCAATGGAAATTTGATTTTAGTCGGCAATCCGGCTTTGATGCATGCAGAAAATGTTTTTTCCGAAGTGCCGGAAAATTTGGAGAAACAGATTTTTTCGGGAAGCACTCCAATTTACGTGGCTGTTGATGGCAGATTAATCGGTGTAATTTGTCTGGCAGACGAGGCTCGTCCAGAAAGCAAAGCAGCCGTCCGTAAATTTCAGGAATTAGGTTTGGAGCTTGTGATGTTGACAGGAGATCAGCAAAGTTCTGCAGAAGCAGTGGCTGTAAAAACGGGGATTGCAAAATTTCATGCCGGAGTTCTTCCTGAAGAGAAAGCGGAAATTGTAAAACAATATCAGGCTCAAGGTGCTCGTGTGGGTATGATCGGCGATGGAATTAACGACGCACCGGCGTTAGCGCAGGCGGATGTCGGAATCGCGATGGGTTCCGGAAGCGATGTGGCGATGGAAACCTCGGATGTTGTGTTGATGAAAAACGATTTGCGGCACGTTTCCGATGCGTTAATGCTCAGTCGGGCGACTTTGCGGAATATTCGCCAAAATCTGTTTTGGGCATTTGGATACAACGTAATCGGAATTCCGATCGCGGCTGGACTGCTCGTACCTTTAGGAGGCCCGGCTTTGCATCCTATGCTCGCTGCAGGAGCAATGGCGTTTAGTTCAGTTTCTGTAGTGATGAATTCTTTGCGCTTGCGAGGTTTTTCATTTTTTAAAAGTTGACTTAAAGCTAAAAAGTCGATCAGTTTTGCCGTTTTCAATAATTCTTCATTGTCATTCCCCTAGGCACGGAACGGCGTTCCCTTCGCTAGAATATTCTGGAAAAATTGTGAATACTTCATTGTCATTTAAACAAATGTGGGAATCCAGGGAGACTACTTGAATACTAGTTCTCAAACTTTGTGGAGGACTTAATCCCAGCTCAAATCCTTGCTGATAAACAGAAATTTGTTTTCAGAAAATCCAATTTATATTTGCAATATAAATATTGTGTCTTTTATCTGTTGTCAATATATGAGATAATAAACAGGTACTGAAAAAGAAAGTTTTGCGGTTTAAAAAAATTGTCAGTAAAAATTCAAATTTGATGAACACTTAGAAATTGATAAAACAGTGTCATTGCTTAAGAATCAAGAAATATTGTACTTGCAAAACTTATTAAATATTTCCCCAAAACATGCTAAGAGCATGCACCCGAACTACTTCTGGATATTTTTAATTCCCGGACTACTGATTTAGCTGTTGGCTGGATTTCAGAAATTATTCAAGACCGTCTATTAGGCAATTCAATTTAAATACCCCACACCAAAACGATTATAATGACAAGTACATTCAGTGGATATGAACTCAAACCGGCACTCCATAAAGCATTAGACGAAGTTGGTTATGAAACTCCTACCCCAATTCAGGAGCAAACTATTCCATTAATGTTGGAAAAGAAAGACGTATTGGGACAGGCACAAACCGGTACGGGTAAAACAGCGGCTTTTGCTCTGCCCTTGCTTTCCAACTTAAATTTACGGCAAAAAGACCCTCAGGTTCTGGTCCTTGCGCCTACTCGAGAGTTGGCGATTCAGGTCGCAGAAGCCTTTAAGAAATATGCATCTCATATGAAAAGTTTTCATGTGCTGCCGATTTACGGGGGTCAGGATTATAGTGGGCAAATACGAGGTTTGAAACGTGGAGCACATGTAGTGGTTGGAACTCCAGGACGTGTGATGGATCACATGCGCCGCTGTACTTTGAAACTTGATAAGCTCACCACACTTGTGCTGGATGAAGCAGATGAAATGCTGCGGATGGGATTTATTGATGACGTTGAGTGGATTCTTGAGCAAACACCTAAGGAAAGACAAATTGCGCTTTTTTCGGCTACTATGCCGCAGCAGATAAGACGGATTGCGACGCGATATTTGAAAGACCCTGTACAAATTATCATCAAGGATAAAACCACCACGGCCCCTACGATCCGTCAACGTTTCTGGCCTGTGAGCGGGATGCATAAACTGGATGCGCTGACGCGTATCCTGGAAGCAGAACCATTTGAGGCGATACTTATTTTTGTCCGCACAAAAACAGCTACGGTAGAATTGTCTTCAAAACTTGAGGCACGCGGATATGCTTCCACTCCATTAAATGGTGATATAAAACAAAATCAGCGCGAACGTTCGATCGAGAGATTGAAAAGCGGTAAATTGGATATTCTGGTTGCCACTGACGTTGCGGCACGTGGACTGGACGTTGAGCGTATTACCCATGTGATAAATTACGATATTCCTCATGATACAGAAGGTTATGTCCATCGGATCGGTCGTACTGGTCGTGCCGGTCGTCAAGGCGACGCTATTTTATTTGTTGCTCCACGTGAAAAAAGAATGCTGCACGCAATTGAAAGAGCAACAAACCAGAAGATCGAACTCATGGAACTTCCTTCTACCGAATTAATTAATGATCAACGCATAGCAAAATTCAAACAGCGCATTACTGATACTTTGGCTAAGGAAGAATTGAGTCTGTTTTATAAGATGATTGAACAATATCAACAGGAACATGATGTGCCAACTTTGGAAGTCGCAGGCGCATTAGCCCATCTTTTACAAGGCGACACATCTTTTATGCTGCAGGCAAAACCTCAACGACTTAAAGATGTTGAAAATTGGCAAGACGATGAAGAGAAACCACGAAGAGGTCGTGGAGCTGATAGATGTAAAGAGCGTGGAAAAGATCGCGGTAGAGAACGTGGCAGTGAGCGCGACAAAGGACATGGAAAAGAGAGTGGAAAAGATCGCGGTAGAGAGCGTGGCAGGGAGCGTGACAAAGGACGTGGAAAAGACCAGGATAGAGGCCCTAGAAAGGAACAACCGCTGGAAGAGGGCATGGAACGTTTCCGTCTTGAAGTCGGTCACAATCATGAAGTACAACCAAACAACATTGTTGGTGCAATTGCAAATGAGGCCGGACTTGACAGTCAGCACATAGGACGCATCAATATTTATGATGACTACAGCGTAATTGATTTACCTGAGGGTATGCCAAAAGACGTTTTCAGTGATTTGAAAAAAGTTTGGGTGGCAGGCAAGCAGTTAAATATCTCGTTGTTAAAAAATGAAAAGAAGTCAGGAAGTTCAAGTCCGCGTGAAAGAGAAAGCAGTAAAGGAAAAAGCGACAGCAAAAGTTTTTCAGCTCCTAAAGCAGGTCGTAAAAAGAAGATGAGTAGAAAATAAGAATCGCAGATTTTCTCCTGGAATTCTTTCATTTCCGTAAAGTTGATTTAGCTGACTGGTTGCTTCTGATCTCCCTCCTCTCTGAATATTTCCCTAAAACTAACTTCATTCTTCTCTGGATTTGCTATAGAATAAATTTCCATCTTTAAATTTTTTTCTGCTGTAATTTTGTTTTTGTAATTTACTGACAGTTAACATGAACCCACTTTCGTATTTAAACAACGCTGATATCGGCGCATTTGAAGGTCTTTATCAACAATATCAGCAAGACCCTCAATCTGTTGATCCTGAGTGGCGTAATTTTTTTGAAGGTTTCGAATTTTCAAAGACAGATTATCCACAAACTACCTCAAAAACCCCCACAGAAAGTCCTCCGGAAGATTTCGTACCGGAACAGTTCCAAAAAGAACTTGCCGTCAGTAATATGATCGGTGCTTATCGACAGCGTGGCCACATGTTCGCAAAAACCAATCCGGTTCGTCCACGTAGAAAACACGATGGAGCAATTGATTTGGAGAACTTTGGTTTGAGTGAAGCAGATCTTGATACAGAATTCCATGCAGGATCTAGAATTGGGCTAGGAACCGCAACTTTACGTAAAATACTGGAATTATTAGTACAAACTTATTGCGGTTCAATTGGTGTGGAATATAAATTTGTACGTATGCCGGAGATTATCAGCTGGCTTGAACAAAAAATGGAATCTTGCTGCAACATTCCAAACTTTTCACGTGACGAAAAAATTGAGCTTTTGCGTAAAACAAATGAAGCAGTTGCATTCGAAAGTTTTCTACATACAAAGTTTGTTGGTCAAAAACGGTTTTCTCTAGAAGGAGGAGAATCCATAATTCCTGCCTTGGATACAGTTGTTGAGTATGGAGCAGAACTTGGTGTAGAAGAGTTCGTCATTGGAATGGCACATCGTGGAAGGCTGAATGTGCTGGCAAATGTACTCGGAAAAACTTACAACGATATTTTTGCAGAATTTGAAGGAAAAGCTTTTGGTTCAGACGGATTTGCTGGTGATGTAAAATATCACATGGGATATTCAAGTGACAAAATGTCACGTAATGGAAAAAAGGTGCACTTGAGTCTGACTCCAAATCCATCTCATTTGGAAGCAGTAAATCCGGTTGTTGAAGGAATATCACGTGCAAAAATTGACCAATATCATGATGGAAATGTAAAAAAATTGGTACCGATATTGATTCATGGAGATCACTCCTTGGCCGGTCAAGGAATTGTTTATGAAGTTCTGCAAATGTCTCTGTTGGCTGGATACGGAACAGGAGGTACAGTTCATCTGGTGATAAATAATCAGGTTGGCTTTACTGCGGATTATGTGGAAGGACGCTCCAGCACCTATTGTACAGATATCGCAAAAACAACACTTTCTCCAGTTTTCCATGTCAATGCAGATGATATTGAAGCAGTAGTTTATGTGGTAAAACTTGCACTTGAATTTCGGCAGGAATTCCATCGAGATGTGTTTGTTGATATTTTAGGTTATCGTCGTCAAGGGCATAATGAAGCAGACGAACCGAGATTTACGCAGCCGGATCTGTATCGGCGGATTGCCAAACATCCGCGTGTACTTGAAGTGTACAGCCAGAAACTTGTTGAGTCAGGTAGTTTGACTGAAAAAGATATTACGCAAATTGAAAATGAGTTTAAACAATTCCTTGTTGATCGTCATGAAAAATCTAAACAACAGGAAAATGCCTCTGTTACCTCTTTTTTGAAAGGAGTCTGGTCTGGAGTACGGAGAGCAGAAAAGAAGGATTTTGAAATATCTCCAGAAACAGGAGTTTCACACAACAAATTTTTGGAAATAAGTGAGCGTGTAACAGATTTATCCAGAAATGGTGACTCAGACATGAATTTAAAATTCTTTGCAAAAATTAAAAAACTGTATGAAAACCGTCGCAAAATGGTTGCAGAGGATAAAATGCTGGACTGGGGAATGGCAGAAACAATGGCATATGCAGTCTTGGTAACAGACGGTACGCCTGTTCGGCTCAGCGGACAAGACAGTGGGCGAGGGACTTTTGCACATCGTCATGCAATTATCACGGCCGAAGATAATACTAAACATGTTCCCTTGAACCATATTTACGCAGAACAGGCACCATTTAAAGTCTACAATTCATTTCTCTCAGAATATGGCGTGCTGGGTTTTGAATATGGATATGCTTATGCAGCACCTACTTCATTAACAATTTGGGAAGCACAGTTTGGTGATTTCGCCAACGGCGCGCAAATAATAATCGATCAGTTTATTGCCTCTTCTGAAACAAAATGGCACAGGATGAATGGTGTGGTTTTGATGCTGCCGCATGGACATGAGGGGCAGGGTTCAGAACATTCTTCTGCACGTATAGAACGTTTTCTTACACTTTGCGCTGGTAACAATATGCAGGTAATCAACTGCACTACTCCTGCGAATATCTTTCATATTTTGCTGCGTCAAATGGCATTTCCGTTTCGTAAACCTCTGATTATTTTTACCCCAAAAAGCTTGTTGCGTCACCCGAAGTGTGTGAGTCCGCTGGCTGATTTTCTGGAAGGAACCCGTTTTCTTGAAGTAATTGATGATGATTTCGTGGAAGCAAAAGCTGTGCGTAAGGTTTTGTTTTGTAGCGGTAAAGTATATTATGACTTACTAGAGAGACAGCAGACAAAGGATGTTAAGGACATTGCAATTGTGAGGCTGGAACAGCTTTATCCTTTTCCGGAAAAACAACTGCTGGCGCTACTAAAACGATATCCAAATGCCGGACAATGGTGCTGGGTTCAGGAAGAACCTGAAAATATGGGAGCGTGGGGTTTTGTGTTACGCACATTTTCAACAACAGGAAAAAATCTTGATCTGGTTGCACGTGAAGCAGATAGTTCACCTGCGGTTGGTTCCCCACAAGTTCATGTAGTTCAACAGGAAAATCTGGTGCACAGGGCTTTTGAGGAATAATAAAATAGCTTTCTCGTTTCGCTCGCGATGATTTGTTTTTGTAAATTTTTTACGAATATCTCATAAATTAACTAATCCATTTAAAGGTTTCATTCATGTCTATTGTGGAAATAAAAATTCCGAGTCCCGGAGAATCGATCACAGAAGTTGAAATTGGCAGTTGGCTCAAGGCGGATGGTGATTATGTTCAGCTTGATGAAACGATTTGCGAAATTGAAACGGACAAAGCGACTTTGCCTTTGATTGCGGAAAGTGCCGGTGCACTGAAAATTATTCTGCAGGAAGGCGAAACAGCGGGGATTGGTGATGTAGCCTGTTCGATTGATACAGAAGCAGCACAACCGGAAACCTCTTCGGCTGAAATATCCTCAGCAACTTCCGAAACCGCAGATTCTCCGGAACAGTCAGTTTCAACCACGGATTCTTATGCAGCAGGGCATCCTTCTCCTGCTGCACGAAAAATGATGGCCGAACAGGGAATCGCCAATGTTACCGGAGGAGGTCCGGGTGGACGTATTACTAAAGAGGATGTGCGGCAGCACGAGCGTCAAGTTCCGGAAGCTGTTACTACCGCGGAATCAGCACAACAGGCGGAGGCACCTGAAGTTTCCGGTTCCAGAAATAAAAAAAGGGAACGTTTGTCACGTTTACGTAGAAAACTCGCGGAACGTCTGGTAGCAGTAAAAAACGAAACTGCGATGTTGACTACTTTTAATGAAGTTGATATGCAGGCCATTTTTGATTTACGCAGTCAGAGCAAAGACCTGTTTCTGGAAAAACACAAAGTAAAACTTGGTTTCATGGGACTCTTCACGAAAGCCTGTACGGAAGCATTAAAATACTTTCCGGTAGTCAACGCACAGCTTGATGGGGACGAAATAGTTTTTCACGATTATGTAGACATGGGGATCGCCGTTAGTGCGCCCAAAGGCTTGATGGTTCCGGTTGTCAGGAATGCTGAATCACTGACACTGCCGCAAATTGAAACTGAAATCGGCAGACTTGCTAAACGCGCCCGTGACAACAAACTCAGCATTGACGAAATGGAAGGCGGCACCTTTTCCATCACAAACGGTGGAGTTTTCGGCTCGATGCTTTCAACGCCTATTTTGAATCCACCGCAAAGTGCAATTCTGGGAATGCACAATATTGTTGAACGACCAATGGCAGTCAACGGAAAAGTTGTGATCCGTCCCGTAATGTATTTAGCTTTGTCCTACGACCATCGGATCGTCGACGGTCAGCAATCAGTGAGTTTCCTCGTACGCGTAAGAGAAAATCTGGAAAATCCTACAAGAATGCTGTTGTAAGTGAAACGCTGAAACTTTGAAACTTAAACATGAATAAATTCGACACAACAATTATCGGTTCCGGACCTGGCGGTTATGTAGCCGCAATCCGCTGTGCGCAGTTGGGGATGAAAACCGCACTCATTGAACGCTATTCCACCCTTGGAGGAACATGTCTCAATGTGGGTTGCATTCCTTCAAAAGCTCTCCTGGATTCAAGTGAACATTTCGAAAATGCCAGCAAGCATTTTGAGGCACATGGAATCAAAGCGGAAAAGATAGAACTCGATTGGCCCAGAATGCGTCAGCGTAAAGATGATGTGGTTGAGCAGACATGCGCTGGAATTGAGTATCTGATGAAAAAAAATAAAATCACGGTGATCAATGGACATGCCTCTTTCAAGGACAAAGAGACGATTGATGTTGTTGCTGTGGATGGCACACAGCAAACTGTGAACACGGAGCGTGTTATCATTGCGACCGGTTCAAAACCTTCCAGTATTCCCGGTGTAGTTTGTGATAAAAAACGTATCATAACTTCCACCGAAGCACTTAGTCTGGAAAATGTTCCGGAGAAATTAATTGTAATCGGCGGCGGTGTGATTGGTTTGGAACTGGGTTCAGTTTATGCCAGACTCGGCGCAGAAGTGCAGGTTGTTGAATTTCTGGATCGTTTGATTCCCGGGATGGATTTTTCACTGGCCAAAGAGGTTCAGCGGATTTTAAAAAAACAGGGGATGAAGTTCTTCATCAGTCACGCTGTGCAAAGCGCAACTGTGTCCGCTAATAAAGTTAAGGTTTCCGCTCTCAACAAAAAATGCGAAGAAGTTGAATTCAATGGAGATTATTGTCTGGTTGCGGTTGGACGACGGGCTTACACGAACAAGCTTGGTTTGGAGAAGATCGGAATTACTCCGGACAAACAGGGACGGATTCCGGTCAATGAAAATTTAGAAACCGCAGTTCCGGGAATTTATGCTATAGGTGATGTAGTGGCAGGTGCAATGCTGGCCCATAAAGCAGAAGAAGAAGGAACTTTTGTGGCAGAAACGATGGCGGGTCAAAAACCGCATATTAATTACAAAGCAATTCCGGGAGTGCTTTATACCTGGCCTGAAGCAGCAGGTGTGGGTTTTATGGAGGATGAATTAAAAGCCGAAAATTATAATTACAAATCAGGCAGTTTCCCTTTTAAGGCACTTGGACGCGCCCGTGCTTCCATGGATACAGATGGTTTTGTGAAAGTTCTGGCAGACAAGGAGACAGACGAAATTTTAGGAATTCACCTGGTCGGTGCCCGTGCTGCAGATTTAATTGCGGAAGCTGTGGTTGCGTTGGAATATCGAGCCAGTGCTGAAGATATTGCCAGAATGTCACACGCGCATCCGACTTATGCTGAAGCGATCAAAGAAGCCATGCTGGATGCAACAGGAAAACGTTCTATACACATGTAATTGACAAAATTGTAATGTCGATCAAGGACCAGCACCGGGTTGTCAGAAAGATTTTGATTGTTGATGATATTGAGGACAACTGTCTGCTGATTGAAGACCATCTGCGCCATCAACTCAAGTGTGAGTTTCGTGAAGCATCATCCGGAAAAGCAGCATTAAAGATCCTCGAAAATTGGCGTCCGGACTGCATTCTGATGGATATTATGATGCCGGAAATGGACGGTATTGAAGCGACGAGGCGTCTGAAAGCAATGCCTGAGTGTCACGATATTCCTGTGTTGATGGTTACTGCAAAACAGGAAATGGATTCCTTCGAAGCTGCTTTTGACGCAGGCGCAGTGGATTATATTTATAAACCACTCGAGCGAACTACTTTAGTGGCCCGTGTAAAATCCGCGTTACGCAGCAAAGAAGATCTTGATCGAATCAAAGAACTGAATCAGCAACTGCTGCAAAAAAAACAGGAACTAAGCAGCTTTTCCCACACAGTCAGTCATGATCTAAAATCACCAATCGTCGGTGCCGCGAGTCTTTATGATTTGTTTCTGTACAGGATTAAGCATGAATATCCACAATTAATTGAGGATGAAAGCTTAAAAGATATTCTGGAACGTATTCCGCAGACTTTCCATAAAATGCTGGATTTCATCAATACTCAATTGGATTATGCAGAAGCCGGGCAGGTTATTGGTGAGCTGGAAGCAGTTTCAATGGCAAAACTGATCAACACAGTGATTGAAAATTTTGATTATGCGGAACGTGAAGGAATGGTAAGTTTTGTTAAACTGCCGGAAATGCCGCAGGTGTGCTGTGATCCAATACGGATGTTGAAAGTTTGGCAAAACCTGATTGCGAATTCTATCAAATACAGAGCTTCAAAAAATCCGGTTAAGATTGAATTTGGAGCTGCCGAAAGTGAAGGTGCCTTAAAATATTGGATACGTGATAATGGACCTGGAATATTAGTGGAGCATCAAGATAAAGTGTTTGAAACAAATGCGCGCTTGAATTACGATGTAGAAGGTTACGGATTTGGATTGGCAACAGTCAAAAAAATTGTAGAAGCACACGGTGGAAAAATTTGGATCGATCCGGACATCACCGACGGAGCGTGTTTTGTTTGTGAACTGCCTCATCAGCCAGTGAATAATTGAGATATACATGGAAAATAAGGACAGCAAAAATAAAGTGACTGCTGAAAAAGCAAAAAAATTGATTCTTAATTTGTGGCCTTTTTCTAAAAAAGAAAAATCTGTTTATAACCTTAAAAGCATTAGCATTCCAAGGACAAGCGGGCGTACACTTAAAATTTTAGTGAGACTGTTGCGAACCCCTGGAATTCGCTTGCTGTTGATCCCGCTACTGTTAAAACAGGGAGGGCTGCCTAGTTTACGAAAAAGCAAAGTTAAAGATTTCCCCGTGATGGAACCAATCCATCCTGTAGAAAGTAAAATAACTTCTGCTGCTGCAAAAAAATCTATCAAAGAGTTTATCGACTCAACTCAAAATAAGCGGCAAACACCGACGGATGAAAAAACCGGAAGTGCCGCAAAGCAAAGTCTTTTTCAACCGGAAACTGCCGCGGATTTTCATCGGGCCTATCTTGAGGAAAAAACAACACCGGTCGATGTTGCTATGAGACTGTTGGACATTGTACGCAGTATTGAAGAAAGCGCAGTACCACTGCGGCCGTTTATCGCCTGGGAAGAGCGTGAACTGATGCAACAGGCAAGAGCTTCAACGGAACGTTATGAACGCGGAGAGTCACTTGGGATTTTGGATGGTGTACCGATTTCAGTGAAAGATGAATTGGATATGCAGCCGTTTCCAACTATGGTCGGTACCAAATTTTACAATACTCAGCCGCCTGCCGAGGATGCAACCACCGTTTCACGTTTACGTTCAGCAGGTGCATTGATGGTTGGAAAAACTAATATGCATGAAATTGGTATTGGTGTAACAGGGCTCAACGTCCCTTATGGAACAACGAGAAATCCTCATCATTTAGACCATTATCCAGGAGGTTCATCAAGTGGTTCCGCAGCCGCTGTAGCAGCAGGTTTGTCACCGATTGCGCTCGGACTTGACGGTGGTGGTTCAATCAGAATTCCAGCCAGTTTATGTGGTGTTGTCGGTCTTAAAACTACCTGGGGCCGGATCAGTTCTGCCGGCTCTGCTCCACTTTCATGGAGTGTCTCAACAGTTGGTCCAATCACTTCTACTGCTGATGATGCCGCCCTGGCCTATTCCTTTCTTGCTGGAGCTGATCCAAGACAACTGCGTACACAAAATCAGCCTCCTGTTGATTTGCAGGATTTTAATAACGCAAATTTAGCAGGAGTTAAACTGGGTGTATTTTCACCATGGTTTAAACATGCATCTGCGGATATTGTGCAAAACTGTGAACGAATGCTGGAGGCCTTTAAATCACAAGGAGCAAGCATAGAGGAAATTGAAATTCCACAATTGAATGAAGTACATATAGCACAAATTGTTACGATTGTAACAGAAATGCTGACTTCACTGCAGCCTCATTTTAAAACGTTCCGCCAACCTTTTGGTTTGGATGCATTGCTTAATCTCACTCTCTCCAAAGAGTTTACAGGCAGAGATTATGTAAAAGCTCAGCGGATACGAGCAGAACTGATTAGAAATTTAACTAAAATTTATCAGCAGGTTGACGCGATAGTCACTCCCACAACAGCCTGTACAGCCCCTCCTATTCTGCCGGACGCGCTGAAAAACGGTGAATCAGATCTGAGTACATTAACGGAATTGATGCGTTATGCTCCGGAAGCAAATATAGGTGGTTTTCCCGCGATTTCATTTCCTGTCGGTTATGACGCAAAGGGACTGCCGGTGGGGATGCAGTTAATGGGACGTCCGTGGGAAGAATCTTTCTTGCTGAGAATGGCTAAAACTTCGGAACAGTTTTTTGCGAGGCACCCTCCTATGATGCGCTTCTCCCTTTTACCAAATTAATAAGTGAATATACTGAGATTCAGAATATTCATCTGTAATTTGTTTCCGAAAAGTCTTGTTTTAACTCCCGTATGACAGCTAAAATATAAGGATTGGTTCGGGCCAGTAGCTCAGTTGGTTAGAGCTGACGACTCATAATCGTCCGGTCGCTGGTTCAAGTCCAGCCTGGCCCACCAATAATTCATGCCATGAGAAAATTGGTGATTTCTTGTTCATTCGTATCCACTTTGAAGTCAGCAATTCCAGATTCCTTTTTTGTTTTCCAATTTTTAACTCCTTTCATTTGTGCTGATTTTGCCAAAATGTAGCATGATAAAGTGCTGTGTTTTTAAGACAGTTCATGGATTAGCTCAAGCTTAAATTAGCTTAACAGTTGAAAAAAACCGTACATGAAACTGCATAAAATAATCTGGATTCTGCTTTCTCTGATAGTCTTCCTTGCCAGTTCCTGCAATGTGACAACCGGAGAAACTTCAATTGCAGGAAAATATTGTGAAGACTGGGCCACCAAAGATGCAAATGGTTACCGTTTCTCTAACAATGTCTGGGGAAAGGATACTTACCAGAATGGGATAGATTACACAGCATGTATAACCATAACGGATGAATACCCTGCAGGGACTGTGATTGAATGGAATTGGCCCTTGTACAGAGGAGGAGTTCGTTCATATCAGGAAATCTATGTTGGCAGGAAACCGTGGGACACAAACGGTACAAATAATTCACCATTTCCAATCAAAATTAATGATCTGAATGAATTCAAGGTAGAATTTGATTTGGAGAGAAGTTATTCATCTACCGGCTTTAACATTGCTTTGGAGACGTGGTTGGCGAACTCTCCCGAAGGAGGACAATCTGCTATCACAGATGAGGTGATGATCTGGTTGCACGAAGGTAGTGAACCAAGCCCCTCTGGAGGAAACGGAAACTCAGCAAATCTAGCGTTGACACCAGCTCACGCGGTTTGGAGAAATGCCAACCACAGCGGTTGGGACTATACCGCGGTAGTTTTTGATGCAGATTATCTTAGCGGTTCAGTAGATATGAAGGTTGTGTTTGATGAATGGAAAAGACTTGGTTGGGTTAGTGGTGAAGAATATATTCTTAACCTGGAGTTGGGTGCAGAGGTTGTTTTGGGAGAGGGCAGTCTTACCATAAACAAATTTATTGTTACTGCAAATTAAAAATAAATTTCAGAGTTTTAGAATAGCATCAAAGATTACATTACTCTGTTTTGAGTTGTTCAACATGCAGATCCATGGCATCTGCCAAAGATTCCAAGCTTGCCTGGTGTGGTTTAGAACCTGCCTTTTCCATTCTAGCTACGGTTGCTTGTTTGATTCCCATTTTGTCAGCAACTTGAGTTTGGGTAAATCCCAAATGCTCACGCCAGGCCTTGATCAGAGAGATTCCTTCCTGTACTACACGACTAACTATTTCGTGAGGGATATTATGTTTTCCGGTCAGTTGTAGATACTCTTGATAAGGAACGACCGCAAACATTGGTACGCCTTGGTGTTCAATAATTTGAGTTTCAGTAAGTACGCTCATTTCGCCTCTTTACAGCTTGAATTTCAATAATTTGAATCCCGTTATCCACATTAAACAAAATTCTCCAATCTCCACAACGTAAACGGTATCCGGATTGTTGCACCAGCTTCTTGATGTCCAGTTCTGGACACTCCGGCCAGGATTCCAGCAAACCGACTTTCTCCTCAATCTTTCGGCGGTCACCTAACAATTTAATCTTTATCAACTGCCGGAATGCTTTTGGAATCCACTCTATTTTGAACATAATAATGAGATGAGTTTGTTTATGCTTGAGTATACAATATAGCATAAATGCAAAATTTACCAACATTAATGCTATAAATGTTTAAAATATCCTATATTTGTGGGATTTGAATAGGTAGTACTTTTGGGGCAGGATTCTTAATTATGATTGGATATATATGTAATCAAATGTTTCATTTACGAGAATGTGGTATTATATTTTTGGGTGTCTGACTGAGAAGAATTAGTGGGGGTTACTCACAGGGGATGATGGGGTTGGTTTTAGGAACTGAATGCTATACAATTCTCAACCTTTTTACAATAATTTCTTATTGAGTATAGCTACT
>ERZ1047821.1571-NODE-1571-length-14558-cov-5.131145_pt1 | contig 14558 bp, 11 predicted proteins | sample MGYA00383096_ERZ1047821 | MGnify/ENA primary metagenome ERZ1047821 (study PRJEB29581, sample SAMEA5548366) | metagenome | biome: marine; feature: coastal; material: water | depth 25 m | study: Short-term variability in the microbial, nano- and picoplankton... | reverse complement strand
ACCACTATTTATGTCCAATTGATCAATACCGGCATCTTTCATGCAATCGCACAATGATTTAGCTCGCTTGCTTGAAGACCTTCCATTACGACCACAGCTTGCCACTAATAGACCTAATATTACAAATGCAAAAAATAATTTTTTCATAATTCTTTATTTATGTTTTCGTTACACTAAATGTAAGAAAATAAAACTACTTCATTGTATCAATCCATAACACCTTGTCTATTAAAAAACAAAGGCAGCCGAAGCCGCCTTTTAACAAAAAGTGTAATTGATAATTACTTGATCACAACTCTTGTTGTGAATTCATTAGCATCATCAGCAACCTTAACAATATAAACTCCACTATTCAAATCCAAATCAAAGTTTTGAGTTGAATTAGACACTGAAGATAGAGCTTCAGAATAAACAATAGATCCCATCATATTGGTGATGGTCATTGCCGCATTATCAAAAGAATCATTAAAATTGATGGCAAAATTACCATTAGAGGGATTTGGTGAAATATTTAATGACAGTGGATTAATCTCTTCAATACCTGCTAATGGATCAACAACAAGTAAATCATCAAAATAATACTCCCCTGGCAATTGTGTTCCTGTAAAAGGGTTAAGTGCTTGTCCCCAAAAATTAATACCCCCAAAACCAAAACTTGATCCAAAAGAAGTCCCCCCTGTTCCTATACTTATTCCGTCCACGATAAATTCACCGGTTTGATTGTCAAAATCCAAAATAAACTCTATTGAAATCCACGAATCAGATTCAATATCTACAGGGGTTCCAATTAAAGCCTGAGCTTGCCAATCCAACGCAAATAGTAAGGAGTCTCCAAGGACATTTATACTGTTTGGCTGATCGGTCATCGCAGCATCACCTAAACCTATATAACCACCATTGCTCCCCCCAGGTACATATAGCTGCATACTGAATTTAATGGTTCCTTCGGTAAAATCTGTCCAAGTCCATAAGCCATTGTTTCCACCAATTGACTTTCCTGAATTCGCTCCAGAAAAAGCATATGTAGAGCTTACGGTACAATCATTCGTGCCAGACCCCCCACTCCATTCTACCCAGCCATTAGCTGCACCAACAACACTTAACGCATCCCCATCAGCATAGCTATCAAAATCTTCACTCATTTGAGCACTGTAAATGAATGGAACAAAAAACACTGCAAATAGTAAGATTTTTTTCATATTGTATATTTTGCATTTAAAGTAAGATTTAAATTTAATAAAATCTCTATTAACTTCATAATAATTAATTTTAGTTCTCACAAAAAAGCGATACTCTACATGGGAGTCAAAGTAGCGATGCATATTTTTGATTTCCTCCTCTTAATTAATGTACCTTAGTTCCTTATATTATCGACTTAATGAATAAGAATCTGTTTTTCATAATTGCTTTCTTTTTTTTAGCACCAAATTGTATCATTGCCCAAGACAATATACGTTCAAGTAACTATAAAAACTCAAGCGTGGTTTGGCTGGACGATATTGCCTTTATTCTAGAACATAAAAAGGAGACCATTAAAGAACTTTATCGTGACAAAAATCGATCCTTTTATATTACCGAAACTGGAGAATACGACGTCGAAGAGGTAGAAAAAATGACACTCGACAAGGAAGATATGCTATATTGGGAGGAACAATCGAAATACCTAAATCAGATTGACAATAAAATGCTTTCCATTGTCGGTCCATACATTTGTTACCAAGAAGAGTATTATACTGAAGGGGGAGCGCACCCCAGCTATGGTACAATTTACCATACCTACAATATGAAAACAGATACTTCAATTCGGATGCAAAATTTATTTAGCGAACAGGATATTTTAAATGCCCTGCAAAAAAATGAGCTTATTCAGGATTATTTGATTGAGCAAAAACCATCTAGTTCTTTAGAATCATTGTTTGATAACCTTGATGGCGAATGTGACTTTTATTTTTCAATGGGCATCCTTAATCGTTTTGCATTCCATCATATCAAAGGAAATCAAGTGGAAGTACGAATCGGAGTTTCATATGGATGTGAGGTAATGAGGGGGAGCTTTGAACAAATTGCTTTATATTTACCCATTCCGAAATCATTAAAAAAATTATTTAAAAAAGCCGTAAAAAAAGGCACATTAATGTGTGATCTGAACTAAATATTATATCATGAGAAACTTCATCATATCCCTCCTTCTATTTTTAAGCCCAGCATTGCTGATTGCACAGGATAGTGCATCAGTCCTATTTATTGGTAACAGCTACACATACTATAACGATATGCCTGGCCTTTTCCAAGATTTATCAAGCTCTCTTGGAAAAGCCACATATGTGGACTCTAAGGTGAACGGGGGTGCTACTATGCAGGTTCATGCCAATGACCCCGTTAGCTATCAAAAAATGCACAATTCAAACTGGGACTACGTAGTATTGCAAGCTCAAAGCCAGGAGCCCTCTTTTCCGTATGGGCAGGTAAATTCACAAACATTACCTTATGCCGTTCAGTTGGCTGACAGTGTTCACTCTATTTATGATTGTTCGCAAGCCATGTTCTTTATGACCTGGGGAAGAGAAAATGGCGACCCACAATGGGATTCAATAAACACATTTGACAAAATGAATGAGCGCCTCAGAAATGCCTACCTACGCTTTGCTGAATCATCAGACGGCTCAGTATCACCTGTTGGGGTTGCATGGAAATACGTAAGAGACAATCATCCAACAATTAGTCTTTATGCAGGAGATGGCTCTCATCCCAAACCCACAGGCTCGTATCTTGCCGCCTGTACTTTTTACGCATCAATATTTCACGAATCACCTGTTGGTTCAACTTTCCTTGGGGGCTTAGATGCTTCAACCGCCGAAATACTTCAAAATGCCGCGGCAATTGCTGTCCTAGACAGCTTGCCTACCTGGCACCTTAAACATCACGACTCACTTGCCCATGTTTCGTTTGAAAGCACGCTTGACCCCGTTGCGTTTTCTGCCTCATTTGAAGAAAACACAAGTTACATTGACAATTTCATTTGGGACTTCGGAGACGGAAATACGTCAACCGATTCGAACCCCTCACACACATTTGGTCAATCAGGAACCTATAACGTTCAGCTTATCGGTTATGGGCCTTGTGGCAATGACACCATTACGAACACAATCGTTTTTGAAAACACATCAGGATTAGTGAGTCATTACAACGAAGCCAGCTCTTTTGAATTTAGAACAATTTCCGAACATGTTTTCGAGCTTCAGGGGAAGGACGGTATAGAAATTGGTGCTATTCAGCTTATTGATATGACGGGTAGACCTATTAAATACAAAACCATTCTTGAAGAAAATTCAAGAATTCGAATTGAAACCTTACACAAAGGAGTCTTAATTCTAATTTTTGACCAAATCGGTAAACGACAAATATTACGTTTTTACAAATAGACCTCATTATACGACAATGAAATTCAACACAAGAAAATGGGTGAAGCCCGAAGACCTAAATCCCAACGGAACACTTTTTGGAGGTCGACTATTGGCATGGATTGATGAAGAAGCTGCACTTTATACGGTAATCCAGCTGGAAAACCCCAAAATAGTCACCAAATTCATGTCGGAAATCAACTTTATGGCTTCCGCAAAACAGGGAGACATTGTAGAAATCGGCATGGAGGTTATAAAATTTGGTAGATCTTCGATAACCATGAAGTGTGAAGCCCGAAATAAAATGACGAGAGAAACCATCTTAACGGTAGACAACATGGTAATGGTCAATTTGGGAGAAGACGGAACACCAACCCCTCACAAAAAGAAACAAGTAGAGTTTGTTAAGGATCGATTGAATAATGAAAAATAATGCTTTTTCATTTTTTTTTACCTTAGTTCTAATTCTTATAAAACAAATCGATAATCATGAATGTAATTGAAGCCATTGGCTTATCTAAAAACTATGGAGAGGATATTGGAATCAAAAACATTAATCTCGAAATTAAAAAAGGTGAGGTTTTTGGTTTTATCGGTCCTAATGGTGCAGGTAAATCCACTATTATTAGGACGCTTTTGGGATTGCTCATTCCCACAAGTGGCACCGCGAATATCCTTGGGCAAAGCATTGAAAACAAACCAGAGGAAATTCGAAAAAAAATAGGTTACCTTCCTTCAGAAGTCAATTATTATGATGGAATGAGCTCACGTGAGCTTTTGGAATACCATGCTGGATTTTATGATTCTGTTGAACACGGGAAAATTGAAGTTCTTGGCAAGCTGTTTGAGCTTGATCTCGATAGAAAAATTGAAGAGCTTTCATTTGGAAATAAAAAGAAATGTGCAATCATTCAATCGGTATTGCACAATCCGGAAATCCTTATTCTTGACGAGCCCACTTCTGGTTTAGATCCCCTCATGCAAAATCGGTTTTTTGAGCTTTTGGAAGAGGAAAATAAAAAAGGCACAAGCATATTTTTTAGCTCTCATATTCTTGCTGAAATTCAACGTTTGTGTAATCGAGCAGCCATCATAAGAAAAGGAGAAATAAGTGCCGTTGAGGACATACAAAGTCTCTTAGAAAAGCAAATGAAGAAAGCCCGTTTTATTTTCACAGCGCAAAAAGAGCTCAAGTTTATTGAGGGAGTTCAAAATCCTATATGGACCAATAACAAGCTTACTTTCGACTATATTGGGCCAGTAAAAGATTTAATAAAGTGGATGAATGATCTTGACCTAAAAGATGCGGTTTTGGAAGAGCCTGATTTAGAAACAATATTTATGAATTATTACCAATAGATATGAACCTGAATTTATTTAAAAAGGAATTCAAAAGAAGCAGAAAGAATTTTTTGATTTGGACGGGTATTGCCGTTGGTTTCACGATCATGATCATTTCCTTATACCCTTCATTTAAAGATATGGGAATTGAAATGGGCAAGGCCATTCCTAAAGAAATGGCAAAAGCTTTCAATATGGACATGTCTTCATGGCAAGAAATTTCTGGTTACTACAAAACCTATTTTGGCTTTCATATCATCATTATTCTCACCATTTTTTCTTGCTCTTTTGGGGCTTCAATTATTTCCAAAGAGGAAAGTGAACGAACTTCTGAATTCCTTTTCACTAGGCCCATTTCAAGGAAAGAAGTATTTATGACCAAAGTATTGGCTTTGTTATCTATCATTTCATTAAGCTTTCTGATTCAAACCCTCGTTGCTTTGTTAATGATTGTCCTGGTCGTAAATAACACCGTGAATTGGAACCATATTTTTGAAATGCACCTTAATGGTTATGTGCTTTGTCTGTTTTTTGCAGCTGTTGGAGTTGTTTTTTCCCAAATACTCAAAGGGATAAAAAATTATATGGGTCCAGTTGTTGGAGTGGTTATGGGAACCTATTTTCTTCATGGTATTGGTTCTGCGGTTGATGATGCCAATTGGATCGCAAAGCTTTCTCCATATCACTATTTAGGTGTAGATGAATTTCATCCTTTGGCCATTGTTTTTTTCACAACAGCGATGCTTTTATTGATTTTTACAGGGTTAAAGATTTTCAATAAAAAAGATATCGGGGCGTAAGTCTTATTGAAAGACTCTTACATAATCCACTGCCATGGTTTGAGGGAACTCAGTTGAACCATCAGGACTTCCCGGCCAATTTCCACCAACTGCAACATTAAATATGAAGAAGAAATTCTGATGAAACTCTGTCAGCTCCGATCCGCCAATATCCATAATGTGATATTGCACATCGTCTCTTAAAAATCGAATACTGTTCTGGTCCCAAATAATTGAAAAAACATGAAATTCTTCAGCGAACAATTCTCCTGATGGAAGAGAGTTGTTACCCCCATAATTGGCGTGGCTTCCGTTGTCTTGCCAATGAAGAGTTCCATAAACGGTTCTGTCATTAAATCCAGAACCACCAATCATTTCCATAATATCAATTTCACCACAACCTGGCCAGCTTGCTGTTCCAATATTATCACCCAGCATCCATAACGCAGGCCACAAGCCCTTGCTGTATGGCAATGCCGCACGAATATCAACACGCCCGTACTTGAATGACTTCATGCCTTGGGTTTTAATCCTTGAAGAGGTATAATTGTATCCTCCATAAGCTTCTTGCTTGGCCGTTATTTTTAAAAACCCATCGGAAACTGTTGTGTTTTCTGAGCGATAATATTCAAGTTCATTATTCCCCCAGCCCCAAGATCCATTTCCGATTTCTTGAACCCAGTCCGAAGAAAGCTCAAAACCGTCAAATTCATCATTCCAAACCATTGTCATGCCTGGGTAGCTCATTGGAGTTTCATAACCTGAAGTTGGGATTCCACCAGTAAAACCCTCATCTGTTATTTCAACGGTTTCAGAGTATTCAATAAAGTCATAATAGCTCGAGTGTGCCCTTGTTACGATTTGATAGACACCAATGGCAGAATAAGTGTAGGATGCTGCTCCATCGGCAGATTCAACATAACTCGAATCTGCTCCATCATAAAAGGTAAAGCTGTAAAAGTTGGCATTGTCTGCATTCGCCACAATGTTTACCGTCGATTCTTCAACCTCAATAATTGTCGTTAGATTTTCTGGTAAAACTGCTGATGGCGAAGGATCAGGATTACAATCTGAGGCCATGAGCAATAGCGAAACCAACATCCAAAAAGAAAAGATCTTTACCATGTTATAAATGTAGTTATTGTGCTCTTAATTTGAGGTACCAATGTAAACCTTCCGATGCGGGCTCGTGGTCATATTGAAGGCTCATAGTAGAATCTGATATTTCTAAAATTTTATAGGTTCTAACTCCCGAGTAAAAGCCAATAAATGAATTGTTTGAAACGGTAAGTGTGGCTTCTCCGTCTTCTTCAACAACTGACCACTGCTCATTCAATTGGTCATCAAAGGGTGCTGTAAAGTCTCCTAGGTTCTGAAAAGAACCAGGAAACGCACCTTCAAAAGAATTGTGAATGTAAACATCTCCGTTGGTTACCATATCAAATTTAAATGCATTCAAATGAAATATATACCTGTCATCATACAAACCACAACCTGGCTTATCATTTGGACCTGCAGACCACCATTCAGGAACATTTCCTAATGGACTAATTGGATCTGGACCAACACCAAAATGTCCTGTTTCGCTTGAGTCGATATACCAAGTTTTAAAACCTGGTCCGTTTGCCCCTCCGGTTAACGCATTATAATAAGGGTTGTCTAATAGCGACAGATCTGTTTGGTCAATGACAACTTCTTGTGAACTAGAATTGCTTCCGCCCTTATTAAAAACTGTTAAAGTCACTGTATAGGTTCCTGCATTTGGATAAATCGCATGAACATTCGTTCCTTCTCCTTTTAATCCATTTCCAAAATCCCAAATATTTACCATATCTGGATTTGTTGCAGAAAAGTCAATGATGTTGTCACTAGAATCTGTAGGAGCATATGTAAAAACCGCATCCTCATCTAAAGGTGCATCTCCTAATTGAGGATTTTCTTTCTTACAAGATGTTAGAGAAAGAATTCCAATTGATAAAACTGATAGTACTAAATATTTCATTTCGTTTAATCTAAATTAATTTAATATCCTGGGTTTTGAGACCAATTCCCTCCTGCCAAATCAATTTCAAGCTGAGGAATAGGGAAGAGCTCATGCTTACCAACAACAAATCCGTCAATATGTTGTTCTGCTTGACCTGTACGAACCAAGTCAAAGAAACGATGACCTTCACAAGCCAATTCGAGTCTTCGTTCATTATAAATGTCTTCAATCGAACTTATTGGAAACGGTTGAACACCTGCCCGAGCTCTAATTTCATTAAAATAGCCTTGAGCTGCACCACCATTTCCTGATTGAAAATGAGCCTCAGCCGCCATCAATAAGACATCTGCATATCTGATTACCCTGTAGTTCACTGGACTCGTTAAATCATTATCCGGCAATCCAATTTCTCCTTGGCGTTTGATGTATTTATTGTTATAATATCCTGTATGACCTCCTGCGCCGATTGCATAAGAAATCAAGTCTGGATTGTCCTGTTCAGCAATAAAAGCTTCAATGTCTAAAATGGTCACCCCTCTTCTGCCGTCAAAAGATGAAAAAGCATCGTATAAGTCTTGAGTAGGTAGGTTGTAGCTGTTGCCATCACCATATACGGGACCTACATACTGTCGGATTCCTTGAAACCCAGGACCAGCATTTCCTTCTAAACAAACCAAACATCCGTAACCTCCTCCTTCAGCTCCGGTATATTCAACGTCAAAAACAGTTTCACTGTTGTTTTCACTGGCCACTGAAAATAGCTGAGAATAATCATTGATTAAAGCATAAGCTCCACTGTTTATCACCTCATCAAAGGTGGTCGCTGCTTCTGAAAATTTATTTTGATACAAATAAACCTTTCCCAATAAAGATTGTGCGGCGCCTTTGCTTGCTCGTCCTTTTATTAAGGAGATTAAATCTAAGTCAGGAATCGCACTGGTCAAATCGGATTCGATTTGTGCGTAGACCTCTGCTTTTGGCGCTCTTTCAATCTGAGTGACTTCTTCTGCTCCTATTCTTTGATCTATAACCAATGGTATATCTCCAAAAAACTTAACAAGCTCAAAATAATAAAACGCCCTTAAAAATTTGGCTTCAGCTATAATTTTGTTTTTTCCGGTAAAATCAATATTGTCTTTGTTTTCCATGATGAAATTACAACGGGTAATTCCAGAATACATCCAACGCATCACGTTCCGTAATTCATTATTTACTCCTCCATGCGTCATATTGTCTATTTGATGAAGTCCTTGAGTATCATTAACACTTTCACCTCCTGCAATGGTATTGTCTGAAGCAATTTCACTAATCCAAACATTCATAAATGTGCTTTGAAGTAAATCATATGCCCCCGTAAGTGCCATTTCGTAATCCGCAGGTGTTTGAAAATAATTTTCGGCATCCTGAGTAAAAGGCGGCGTTACATTCAAAAACTTTTCACAGCCTGTAAACATGATACATGCGAATACTGAAAGAACTAAAAAAGAATTTTTAACTGTTTTTTTCATCTCTTAAAATTTAATATTTACACCACCCATAATTGATTTGGCCTGAGGGTAAAAGCCGTAATCTACACCACTTGAAAGTGTTCCACCTCCAATCTCTGGATCATAACCATAATAGCGATTTAGGGTCACTAAATTATTTCCTGCTAAATAAACCCTGAAGGATTCGATTTTTAATTTACGCATCCATTTTTTAGGGAAGGTATAACCAATTTGAACGTTCTTCAATCGAACAAACGATCCATCTTCAACAAAATAATCCGAGAACGAATTGTTTCTTGTTGCTCCTGTAGTTACTCGAGGATGCTCATTTGAGGTTCCTGGACCTACCCACCTATCAATGACATAGTCCAGCTGATTGGCATATGGCTGCTGTCTTTCATAGTTTCTGATGATTTCCTGACCAATAGCCGAGTAGATGTTTGCAGAAAAATCAATTCCTTTGAATCTCAAATTCATATTAAAACCCATCACGAAATCTGGAATTGGTGAACCAATAAATGTTTTGTCATCATCATCACCGAAGCTAATGACTCCATCACCATTCTGATCAACAAAAATCAAATCTCCTGGCTGTGCTCCATCCTGAACCGCCTTATGATTGTCAATTTGTTCTTGGGTTTGAAAAATCCCTTCCGTCTCGTATCCATGAAAATATCCGATGGCATATCCTTGCTCAAAACGCGTTGCATTGTCTCCGCCAACACTAAATTGTGCTCCTGGCAGGTAATCAACTCCCTCTGGAACACCGGTTACCTTATTGGTAATGGCTGAGAAGTTGAAATTAACATTTGCCATTAACGCACTTGTAAAGCTTGTATGGTATCCGAGCTCTATTTCCAATCCTTTATTCGATACATCACCTGCATTGATAATTGGTGAAGCTCCCCCAGGTCCATAAGATCCTAGAACTGCAGATACATCTGGTTGAAATAGAAGATCATTCGTGTTCTTAATAAAGTAATTGGTCGTGAAGTCGACATGATTCCAAAAAGTCATATCCAATCCTGCATTAAACTGTCTGGTGGTTTCCCATTTCAAATCAGGATTGGCAGCCCTTCCAAGCGCCGTTCCTATGGTAATCAAATCATCAAAAACATAAACCCCTTCTCCATTCAATAAAGCCCGATAAGCGAAATTGGCTATTTGGTCATTTCCAGAAATACCATAGCTCAATCTCAATTTCATGAAATCAATAAATTCCACATCAAAAAAGCTCTCTTCAGAAAGCAACCAAGCACCAGAAATGGTTGGAAAAAATCCATATCGATTGTTTGGTCCAAATTTACTCGACCCATCCCGTCTGATAATTCCTGATAAAATGTATTTGGAATCGTATATATATTCAGCTCTCAAAAACGCCGAGAGTAATCTTTCTTTAAATTCCCAAGAGCCCACATTGTTCAAATAACCTCCGGCAGCAGTATTAGCAGAAATATCCGCGTATTCCCATGAATTGTTCGGAATGTTAAATGCTGTACCATTGAGGTTTTCACCCTTTCTTTGAAATATAGACATTCCAAGTGTTGCCTTTACTTTGTGAAGCTCTGCAAACGTCCTGTCGTAATTAAAATAGCTTTCAAAAGTCAAATCTGTAAATGTTGACCGCGATTCATAGACGCTTGATCCTCTCTCAATAAATACGCTGTCACCTATTTCAACAAGAGGAGATTCTAGCTCAGCATTTAGTGCTGTATTTGCATATTTACCAGGCCCGTACCAAGCCAGTGGAGAGAATGATTTACTTTCTACAGCTGCATAGTTGTAATTGAATCGATTTGTAAATGACAAGTGCTCATTGAACTTGTATACCAGCTCTTCTTTTCCTACAAACTTATCTGCTATACTATAATTGTAACTGTTTTCCATTTGAGCTATTGGGTTTATGATATCAGCTACCTCATCTAAATAACTATAGTTTCCATCTAAAGTACGAATGGGTTTATTTGGGAACGCATTGATTGTATTGTACAAAACCGAACCTATTCCGTTTTCAGCAAGAGAAGAACGGTTATCACTTGAAAATAGAAACACTGAATTTAAGGTGAGCTTGCTGGATAAATCTGTGCTCAAATTCAAACGTGTATTGTAACGGGAGAAGTTAGATTTTGATCCTCCTACGATACCCTCCTGAGAAAAATAGGTCGCCCCTAAAGAGTATCTTGTATTTCCTGTTCCACCACTAATAGAAAGGTTATAGCTTTCTACTGGTGCACTTTGAAAAACAGAATCCTGCCAATTCGTCCCTTCTCCTAAAGCTGTGTTAGCGAAAGGCATTTCCTGTCCTCCAAAAGCAAACATCTCGTTTTTGATTACGGCATATTCTTCGGCGGTTAAAAGGTTTAGCTTTTTAGCTGTCTGCTGAACGCCTCTGTAGGCATTAAATTCAATTCGAGGTTTGGAATTAAGCTTTCCTTTCTTGGTTTCAACAATGATTACTCCGTTGGCTGCACGAACACCATAAATACCAGCCGTAGCATCTTTAAGCACATTAATAGATTCAATATCCGAAGGGTTCAACGCATTTAAACCATCAGAATCATACACTACACCATCTACCAAAATCAAAGGGTCATTATCGCCAAAAGTTGAAAGTCCTCGAATTCTTATACTAGAGGAACCCCCGGGGGATCCAGAATTGGTATTGATATTCACTCCAGAAATTTGACCTTGGAGTGCTTGATCCATTCTTGATAAATTTAGTTTTTCAATGTTTTCACCTTTAACTTTCGCAGAAGCCCCGGTGAGCTCCTTACTTCGCGAACTTCCGTAACCTACAATAACCACTTCATCCAAAATCTGACCGTCAGTAGACATTTGAACATCAATAGTGCTTCGGTTTGATACAATGATTTCTTGCTTGTCAAAACCAATAAAGAAATACGTTAGCGTGAGTTCTTCATTATTTTGGACCGTGATGGAATACTTACCGTCAAAATCTGTGAGCGCACCGTTGTTGGTTCCTTTTTCAACAACTTTAACTCCCGGTAACGGGACTTCTTTGTCGTCCGTTACGATTCCCGATACCGTAATCTGCTGAGAAAAAGAATTGAAATTAAAGGCAATGATTAGGCCTAAAATCGTCATGAATTTTTTCATAAAATGGTTTTTTGATTAGGTAAATATATTACATTATTTTTAATAAGTGTTAAAAATACACTATCTAGTTGTAAATCCTTGATTAACAGATTTTCAATTTAAATAATGTAATGTTTTATTATTTGGTATTTATACATTTGTACGTCTCTCGACTCTGTTTTTCAAAATTAACAATCAAATAAGGATAATGAAAATTCGACTAACACTGATATTCTATTTTTTTATTCATCTGTTTTTTGCTCAGGTGGACACACTTATCGTGTATAGTGAGGTCATGCAAAAACCAATCCCAAACTTGGTCATCAAACCCAAAAGCTATAATCATAATGGCAATTCTTATCCTGTTTTATACCTACTTCATGGTGCTGGCGGATATTTTAGCAATTGGATGTTCCGTGTACCCGAGATTGAACAATATGCTAGTGACTATAATATCATAATTGTATGCCCTGATGGAAATAAAACAAGCTGGTATTTTGACAGTCCCATTGATTCATCGAGTCAATACGAAACCTACATAGCCAAAGAGCTGATCAAGGATGTCGACAATAAATACAATACCATAAGGAATAAAAAGGGAAGGGCCATAAGCGGCCTAAGCATGGGGGGCCATGGAGCTTTATATTTAGCTATTCGACATAATAGAATATGGGGTGCAGCAGGAAGTATGAGTGGAGGAATGAACATTATACCCTTCGCTGAAAAATGGAACATTCACGAAGTGATAGGAACATACACGGAAAACAAAGCGTTTTGGGAAAAAAATACAATAATTAATATGACAGACCTTATTGAAAAAGACCTTAAACTAATTATCGATTGTGGAACAAGTGATTTTTTTGCTGAGGTAAACCAAGCCTTTCACGAGAAGCTCGTTTCAAAAGAAATACCACATGAATATCTTGTTCGACCAGGCAATCACAACTGGGAGTATTGGCGTGAATCTATCAAAGAACACCTTCTATTTTTCAATAGCTACTTTCAAACAAATCAATAGATGTTTTAGTATTAAAAGGGCGCCAATAAAGAATCTATCATTCGATTTTCTCGTCAACATCAAACGATTATAAATCAACTTATTACATCTCAGGACTATTTTAAAATTAATTTAACAAAACCACCGTTTTAAATAGTCCGAATCGGTACCTTTGTCGTAGGGGATTTATGCACGTATTTTATTTATAGCTTAACATTTATGGGAATTAAAAAAATAAACAAGCTCTTAGTCGCAAATAGAGGTGAAATTGCTATTAGAATTTTTAGAGCTGCCACAGAATTACAGATTAGAACTGTCGCTATTTTTACCTATGAAGATCGGTATTCTCTTCACCGCTACAAAGCCGATGAATCCTATCAAATTGGCAAAAATGATGAGCCATTGAAGCCCTATTTAAATGTCGAGGAGGTGGTTTTATTGGCAAAACGAGTTGGTGCAGATGCCATTCACCCGGGCTATGGTTTTCTTTCTGAAAATGTAAAGCTCGCTGAGCTATGCAGAAAGGAAAACATCATTTTTATTGGTCCAAAGCCAGAGGTCATGGTAAAACTTGGAGATAAAATAGAAGCAAAAAAAATCGCAGAAAACGCCAATGTTCCAATAATTCGAGGTGAAGAAATTCATAACGATGACGAGACCACTATTTTTAAAAAAGCAAAAAAAATCGGTTATCCAATTATGCTGAAAGCTGCCTCTGGAGGTGGAGGGAGAGGCATGCGAATTGTAAGAGGGAAAAATGACCTTATTCGGAATTATCAAGATGCCAAGGGAGAGGCTGAAAAGGCATTTAATGATGGAACGATTTTTATTGAAAAATATATAGATTCCCCAAAACATATTGAAGTACAAATACTGGCAGATGAGTATGGAAATATTGTTCATTTGTATGAAAGAGATTGTTCGGTTCAACGAAGGTTTCAAAAAGTAATTGAAGTAGCGCCCTGTCAAAATATTTCTAAAGAAACTAAAGAAAAGCTATACAAATATGCTCTAGACATTACCCGTTCTGTTGGATATAATAATGCCGGGACTGTAGAGTTTTTAGTGGATTCGGATGAAAACATTTTTTTCATTGAAGTAAATCCACGAATTCAAGTTGAGCACACCATAACCGAAGAAATTACCGGTATTGATATCGTGAGGTCACAAATTCAGATTGCAAGAGGTTTTGCATTGTCAGACCCTCAAATTCATTTAGTGAGCCAAGAGGACGTGAAGTGCTCAGGGTTTGCTATACAATGTCGTATTACAACGGAGGACCCAAAAAACAATTTTACGCCTGATTATGGCACTATTATAGCTCGCAGAATGGCTAATGGATACGGTATTCGAATTGATGCTGGAAGTATTTATACCGGCTATAAAATCTCTCCTTTTTTCGATTCAATGCTTATTAAAGTGTCTTCTCATGGAAGGACATTGAAGGGCACCTGTAGGAGAATGATTCGTGCG
>ERZ1047821.1565-NODE-1565-length-14594-cov-4.693033_pt1 | contig 14594 bp, 12 predicted proteins | sample MGYA00383096_ERZ1047821 | MGnify/ENA primary metagenome ERZ1047821 (study PRJEB29581, sample SAMEA5548366) | metagenome | biome: marine; feature: coastal; material: water | depth 25 m | study: Short-term variability in the microbial, nano- and picoplankton... | reverse complement strand
AACCAAATGATGATATAAAAATTGTCCACTTTGCTAATCCTGACGCAAATATACACACTAGCAAATATGAATGGATAAAGGATTATTGGAAATGAGAATAATATGTGTTAATACAGGTAACAAGTTTGGTCAATGGTATGTTGATAATTTAAAACATATGATTGATAATTACTCTGGTTTAAAATACGATAGTTTTGAAGTTATTACTGAAGAAAAACATAAAGGTGTTTTCAATAAACTTCAAATGTTTGATAAGTTTAGAGATGGTGAAAACTTATACTTTGATTTAGATATTTGTATTTACAATAAAGTACCTAATCTAATTAGAAAAAATCTTACGGTATTACACGCTTGGTGGAGAGATAGATACCACACCTCTCTCAACTCTTCCGTTATATCTTGGACAGGTGACCGTTCTTTTATCTATGATGAATTTAAAAAAGATCCTAATATGTGGCAAAAGAAATATTATAGAGGTATGGATCAAATGTTAGAAGAAAACTTTTCTGTACAAACATATGATAAGGTTTGTTATTCTGTTAAAGATAATGAATATAAACCTAAGGATGAAAACTTTAGTATAATGTTATTTAATCAAAAACAATATCTTATGGAAGAAGGATGGTCTGGTTGGTGGACTAATTACTTTCTTTCCAAATAACTATAAAGTTATCTAATGCTTCTAATGGTGTTTTAGATTTTCTTATAGCAGTTTTAGCAGTTTCGTTTTTAGAATTTTTTACAACATCTTGTTCAAATATAAAAATCTTAAAATTAAACAATCTATCAATATGCTCTTGTTTATCACTTAATAAAAAGTCAAACAATAATTTAAAAAAATCAGGATCAACATTTTCTATTATTTGTTTAATTAAACCTTCTTTTTTTGCAATCTCTTTTACTTTTTGTTCAAATATTTTTCTTTCTTCTTTTTTCTTTTCGTAAGTAACTTCGTGTATGTCGTCTAATGAAACTATCTCCATTAACATCTTATACATATCATTTTTTACATCAAAAGGTATAATTTGAGTATAAACTTTGTCAACATCTGATTTAAGTAAACATTCTATATTTTTTCTCTCATTGTCAATAAAATAAGCAGAAATTAAATTGTCTTTAGTTATCATAATTTTCCTTTAAGTAATCTAGTAAGTTAATTGTAGGCAACCAACCCATTTTAGTAAGTGTTCCTATATTTGCTTTATTATCTTTTCTTTCAAATATTGTTCCCATTCTTTTATCTTTTACTTCCATATTTAGATGAGATAAAATATCCAGTAAATTATTTGAAGTGCCTGTACCTATATCTACAAATTTTGGTTTTTTAGGTAAAGGGTTTATAATTAAAGTACCTATTGCTGATAGTATATCATCTATGTGAATAAAATCTCTACTATGATCTATATTGATATAGTCAACATCATCTTTTAATATCTTTGGTATTAACATTTTTTCTCTAGCACCTGGACCATAAACGGTTGTAAATCTCATACCTAAAGCATTGTGTGGTGCAATTGTTTCCATATAGTGTTTACTCATTGCATATGGATTACGCCAAGGTTCATATGCCGTACTTGAACTAGCATATAAAATTTTAGGACCCTTATCAAATTGTTTGAATATTCTATAAGTTGCTACGACATTATTAGTCCAATAGTCAACAGGATTATCTAAACTATCTCTTACGCCAGATAGACCTGCTAGATGTATAACTAAATCTACATCATAGTCTAAATCACAAGTAAGTAAATCGTTACCTGTTTTTTTATCTAAACAAATTAATTGATGTTTGTCTTTTAGAAATGATTGTATGTGTTGACCTATAAAGCCTTCACTGCCTGTTAATAATATATTCATAATTTTTCATACTCTAACTTTTATTTATCCTCAAATAATATGTGTTAATTGATGTTGGTGTTCCGTCTGGAAATTCTTGTGCTCTGTAATCATCACTTACTTGTCTTGTTTGATAATTACCCGATCCGTTTAATCTAGTATCTGACATACCAGAACCTCTTGTTTGTCCTGATCCTGAAGCACCTAAATTGTAATCTAGTTTATATCCATCACTAGACGCAGCTGCAGTTTGTCTTATCCAACCTTGCATTAAACTTTTAAAAGTAGTAGCATTAAATTCTTGTAAATTGTTTCCTGCATTAATAAAAAATGGATTTGTATATGATGTATCTGATCCATCAATCTGTTGTAAATAAAAATTTGTAATTGTAGTAGGTTGATCTAGTTGTTCGCCAGCAGCATCCTCTAAACCAGCATTTGTATATGCTGAAGTGTCTGCTCTTGTATCCAAATATACAGGAGTACCACTTACTATGGTTGATCCTGAAACACCTGAAGCTGTACTTATATGATATGTACCTGCTTGTTGAGATGTTGTTGTAGCAGCAGTTAATAAATCTATTGCAGGATGTAAAAATGTATCTTTAACATCTTGTAAACTCATTGCTTGAATATTTCCACCTGCGTTATAATATGCAGGAAAAGTTTTACCTGAATCAGCAGTTGGACTTACACTTGCAATTGCTTGAGAAATTTTATCATAGTTTACGGTTACAATAGATGGTTCTGCCGTATCTCCTTCAGTAGGAAAGGAACTATTTGTTTGACTCATAGCACCTGCCTGTAATCTTGTATCTGTAATAGTACCTAAACTACCACCTGAACTAACAACTGATAATGATACACTTGGATTTAATGAGTATTGATAAATTATTTGATCTACGATTTGATTGACCTCTGCTGAAGTCATTTCTTTTAAATTTCCACTATCGTTTTTTATAGGTGATCTTACTGCCATAATATATTCTTTCTCATATACTTATACGACTTCTAATTATGCACCAGCGCCATATAAAGATTTTAGAACTCCTCCAGATGAATTTAGTATTTGTAGATTTACAACTGATTTAAGTTGATCTTGTCCTACAGCGTCATCAGCAATTTTTGCCTCGTCTATTGAATCGTCTGCAAGATCAGAACCTGATAATGCACCAGGAGCGATCATAGCACTTGTAATTGTATTTGAGTCTCCAGATGTAATTAGTGTACCAGTTATATCAGGAATTGTAATTGTATTATTTGCTGTTGGGTCTGTTGCAGTTACCGTAGTTTTAAATGTACCTGCAGTAGCGCCATCAAATTCAACATTGCCACTAAAAAGTGGAACAGCGTCAAAAGTTAATGCCTTGCCAGCTGCTGAAGAAGTAAATCTTGGTATACTAGAGTTTTCATCTACAACTAATAAACTACTTCCTGTTTCTAAAGTAGCAGCTTTTAAACTATCTAAAATAGTAATTGTATTAGTATCTACTGATCTAATATTGTTTCCACTAATTTCTACTGAACCAAAAGTATTTGTAGTACCTAAAGTAGTTAGGTTATTTGGTATAGTTACATCATTTGGAAAAGAAAAAGTAATTGTATCTGTTGCTGATACAACTGCCTGTATTTGATTAGAAGTACCTAATACAGATAAAGTATTTCCACCACCAATAATCTGTGTAGATGAAGTTTCATCTCTAATAGTCCACCCAGCAGTTGATGTTGCAATACTAATGGTTTCATTCATTGCGTCAACTAAATTAGTTGCTGAAATTGCACCTGATAGATTTGCTTTATCACCAAAATCCTGAGCACACAACTCATTAAACTCGGTTCTAAACTGCTCTAGTGTATCTGTTTCTGCTATAAATTTTACAGCCATTATTGTTTACCTAAACCCTTTATTAAATCTTTGATCTCTCTTAATTCACTCTTTAGACTATTTATCTCTTTTACTGCGTTTCTAATTTGATCGCCTTGTTTTTCTCTTGCTTGAACTCTTTGCATATAAATTTTGTATTCACTCTTACTAGTATTAACAATAGCATTTGTTGAAGTATCTCTTACCAAACTGCCATATCCTTGTACTTTTAATCTGCTCATATTATACCGCCAATGCAATCGCCCTCATATCTCTAATTATAGGTGGATAAGAAGATATACTTCCTGTCATTCCAATTTTTAGTTGAAAAGTAGTAAAGTCTTTTAAACCACTTACTGTATATTTGTATTCTTTAAATGTAGAATTATTTTCTGCAGGACTAACTGTAATATCTTCTTCACCATCTGTATTAAATGGTGTCCAATTTATTTTATCAATAGTAGTATCATCTTCCGATCCTATAATTCTGAAATACATTTTTACATCTGAAGTTGATCTTACATTTGAAGTTAATCTAACATCTAAAGAAGTTGAAGCAGTTTCTAATACAATTGATTTAGTACAGTAAACTGCTGCTGTAGATGAACCTGTTGAAGCATTATCATCAACGAAATCTGGTGTATTACCTGAAGTAGGATTATTTAATCTATTAGTAATTGTAAAAGCACTCATTCTTTGAGTATCTAATACAGGAGAAACTTTCCTATTTGTTGAACTTAAAGTTAAAATATTGAAAAATGATTTACTACCAGACATTTCATTTGTTTCATTGATTGGACTAGCAACTAATTGAGGAGCAGTAAAGTAGATATTATCATTACTAACTACATTTATTTTATTTGAGTTTGATGTTAAAGCAAATTCTGATTCTGAACCGTGAACTGATTTACCAGTTGTTGGTCTAATTGCCATAGTTAAATTTGTTTCAGGTAAAGTCATAGTTTGTATACCAGCCAAATTCAATACATCAAACGATCTATTTTGAGTTGCAGTTACAGCAGAGCCACCAATGTCTCCAGTTGTGTTTGCTGTTCCAGTTGTTGTAATATCGTAACTATCTAAAGTTACATTTGAAATACTTGTATATGTTCCATTAATATCAGAATGAACAATTCCATTAAATGTGCCGGCAGGTACTCCTGCAATAGTAACATTGTTTGATGTTCCGTGCATTCCGTGATTTGGATGATAAACTCTAATTACACCTGAAGTGTTTGATGTTCTTAATGGATTTAGTTTAAGTGTTCTACTATTTAAATCTTTATTTGTTAATGTAACTTGTCCAGTTACATCTTTAAATTCTGCTCTTTTAATTTTAAATTTTAAATCTTCGTTTTGATCTGCTGACCAAGTAACACCATTTTGTGATTTAAAGAAAACACCAGTGTATGGTTGTTGTGATATTGTTCTATTAGAACCTAAATTTGTTTGACCTAATCTTGCAACAAAAACATTATATTCTGTTGTGTTTGCCATTAATACTAAAGAATATTCTGTATTCTCTTGTACGTAAACAGGACTCTCAAAAGTAAATGTAGTTACTGCTGTACCATCTGTACTTGTAGTTACACTTGCTGGATTTAAAGATTTTTCTGAAAAAGGTAATATTGATTGACCTGGATAACCATTAACAGTATTTCTAACTTGTAAAGTTACAGGAATATTTGCGTCTTTAGTTGAAAAACATATATCTACTGAAGTTAAGAATACTCCACCAGCGTCATCAATCATAAATGTTTGTGCTAATGGATCGTGGTAACCTACTTGTCTAGCAGCACCTCTTGTTGTACTTGTTTGAGTTACATTTTCTGTTTCGTTAGTTGCTCTAAATTCTACACCTGCTGTTCTTGTAGAAATAATTGTATTTTGTACTGTTTCTATAATACCTTTAGCAATATATTCAGCATTAGCAGCCGTATCTGGTGCTGAAGTTAAATCATTTGAAGATGAACTAGTTAATCTAAAAACTCTTTCACCTGTTCTCCATCTTGGTTTTGTAGAATCTTTTGGATCTGGTATTGAGAAAGTACCTGATACAGAACCATTATTATCTGTAACTAAATTACCACCTAATGAACCACCTTGAGGAGTTACATATACACTTACAGTTTCATTATCAAAGTAAGGATAAACTCTTGTATTTGGTTTTAATCTTGTTGCAACAAAATCAACATCTCTGCTTCTAATAAACGGAGTGAAAGCAATAGAGATAACTCTATCGCCAACATTTTGCGTAACTGTTTTAGGTACTAATACTTGTCTAATACCTGTTCGTGTTTTTGTTCCTGTTCTAGTAGTCGTTTGGATATCTCTTTGCATTACTCTCCAACCGTGACCACCTCTTGTTTCGTATCTTTCTGTACTATTAGATGTTGACGAACCTGTCCAGTGATTTTGCCATTCGTTCCAAACTGTACCTAATTCAACAGATTGAAGATTTGGATTACCTGATTGTTTAACTAAAGTATCCCAAGTACCATCATCATTTGTAATAGTTAAATCTGGTGCTCTTTCTGTTTCTTTCCACTCATCTGTTTGTGGAGTTAATGCAACAGAACCAATCCAAGTAAATATTCCAAATGGGTTAACATTTACAGTTTTACTTGCATAACTTTGATCTATTAAAGTTTCTTCCGTGTAAGGTAAAGTTATTAGATCACCTGTTTTTTGATAATTAGCATCCGTTCTATCAGACGCCTGAATAACTGTACCATCGTCATCTCTTTCCTCTAAAGCAATTGCGTCTTCATTGAAAGTAGGTCTCATTTCACCTTTTGCCATATCCATAGCAACTTTGTAATCTAAATTACCTGGATCACCTATTGAGTGTCCTGTAAAATTATCTACAACAAATCCGTTTTTAAATCTATCAAAACCATTTGCGTCTTGTATTTGTAAAGTCTGTGCTGATTGTTCTAGTAAAGACAATTGAGTATAGTATTCTGTATTTTCAATTCTCTTTTCTAGTCTACCAATATCTCTCATTGTATATCTTCTATTATCAACTGATTCAATACCTACATCTGCTGTATCTAAAGTATATGATGGAATAAACAATGTGTATAGGTGCATTGCGTTATCCAAGATACCAGGAATTTCTGGTTCTAAAGAACTTGCACCTTTTAATACTCTAAAGTTACCTTCTTTATCTAAAAATATTTTATCAACTCTTTGTAAATAAAATTCAAAATCTGAAGTTATATCTGTTTCAAATTTAACAATATCATTTATTGAAGCACCTGAACCATCATAAGAACGATCTTGGTCACCTGAATTAATTGTTGAAGCGTCATCTACTCTAGGTCTGAAATCTAAACTATCTCTTAATTCATAAACTTGTCCAGTTGTACCTGAAGTAAAACTAGGTATTTGTTCGTAATCTAAAATACCTGAATAACTATCTACATCAAAGTAATCACCAGCGCCGTGTGATAAGAAATCAAAATTAATTAATAATCTTCCTGTTGGTGTTATTGAACCTGTTTTTAATGTTAATCTTCCAATGTCATAGAAGTTATCTCTCATTCCTGAGTCTAAATTAAATCTATCAGTAACATCTGTATCTGAAGTAGTAGCATCCGTAGTAAAGTCTGCTGCCATAAAGACACTATTAATTTTTATAACATCTGCCTTACCTAATCCTATTGTACCTGATTCTATTTCTGTTTGATCTGTTTTTTGAACTGTTGAAGCAGTATTTAAAGTTTTTGTTTTTGAACCTGCAACACTTCTATTAATTGTTGCTAATATTTTTACTTTATGTCCTTGAAAGTTAGCACCTAAATCTAGTAATAATGTTTTACCTGTCGGAGAACCAGATAATGAAAATATAGGATCTCCTTCGTGGTTATTACCACTTAAACTGAATACATCACCAACAGCACCTGAAGCACCAGAACCAGTTGACATAATTGAAACTGAAAAATCTTTTTCTATTAAAGCAGCAAATGTTTCATTAGTACCTGCTGTTATAGTTGCGTCACCATTTGATGATAATGTTTGTACGAAGTGTCTTCTAACTTTAAAATTTGTATCTGTTATACCAGAATTTATAGTTGTCTTTAATGTCTTAATAGTTTCATAAGGTAGTTGAAATACTGAAACATTTTTTTCTGGCGATTTAATTGATGTTCTTCTTATTGTTACAACACCTTTTGTAGAAGCAGCAGCAGTTACACTTTCTAAAATTAAACTAGAATTTGAAATAATAGATTTAATAATTTTTGTTTCTGTATTACCACTATCATTTGTAAATGAAATTGAATCACCTATTGCAAGGTCTTCCGTAAAGAAAGTATTAATACCAGTTACACTTGCTGAACCAGAACCAACATCTATTGATCCTGATAGAATTTTATTTACACCAAAAGTATTGTCTAACGCTGTGTCAGCAGTATATGTAGGAGAACCTGCCATACCAATTTGTTTAACTTGTGGGAAATCATATGAAGTTGCACCTTTAAATCCGATAACATTAGATTGAATAGTAGCAGTGTTAGATGAAGTACCACCTGTAATTGTTTCTCCTGCAATAAATGTTCCGTTTACGTTTGATACAACTACAATTCCGTGTATAGCAAGACCTGAAGAAGTGTATTGATTTATATTTGTAGGAGTTACACCGTCTGCTCTGTATAATTCAAATTCGTTAGCACTAGGATTTCTAACAACAAATATATCACTTGATGTTATTGCAACCGTTTGATCTTGTGCTGATATAACGTCAAAAGTTATTTGTTGACCTTCTTTAAGTCCGTGAGCAGTTGCTGTTGCAATACCTGGACTTGCGATAGAAATACCAGTTACATTAGCAGCAGTTTGTGTTGATATACTTTCTACTGTACCAGTAGCACTTGAAGTACCACCTGTAACTTTTTCTCCATTTGTAAATGCTACATTTGTTGTAGTATTAAGATGAGTAAACAAATTAATATCAAATAAGAAATGTTTATATATGTTTGTTGTTGCACCTGAAGAAGCAAATAAATTACTTACTGCTGTTCCAGAATGATATTCGTACCCTTTTGATTTAGCACGACCTATTGTGTTAAGACTAGCACCTGCACCTGCATTTTCAACTCCACGAGTAGCAGTTGCTGTGTTATATAGATTAACTCTTTTAAATGCTTCTGTTTCACCAGATACAAAACCTATATCAGGAGAACCGTATGTGTTAGTTACATTTACAAAATTACCTATATCAAATCTTGTATTAAAATTACTTTCGGTATTAAACTCTCTTGCCTTATCAACATCTATATATTGAGTTGCTAATTTTTCAACTTCAAAACCTTTTACATATGCTTTTCCAGGAGACATACCTACTGCAAGTTTAGTAGTATCACCACCAGTTGCTGCTGTATAGATTCCTCTATTATTTGCTGATATTAAATGTTCTCTAATATCAATATCAAAAGGTCTTACTGTATAATCACCAGACTCGTCAAATGTTCTACGAGCAAAAGTTTCTTCTAGTATTGCATATTCAGTTGTTCTAACTCTATTTTGTATTATACCTGTTTTTAATCTTAATAACTCTACAAAGTTTGAATCGTCTGTAGCACCAATAGATTTTTTAGTTAAAGTTAAATCTATTTTGAATCTGTGAGCACCTGGAGCGTTTGTGTTTGAAACACCTTGTGCATTATCATTTAGAGTAGTATCTTGTGTAGGAGTTACAAAAGATTCTGTAACTAATAATCCTACTCTATAACTTGGTGTGTTTGAATATTTGTCAAGTAAAATTGTTTGTTTATTAACTGTTACTGTAAATCCATTTATGTAATATGAACCTGCCTCTACTTGAGCAGCAGAACCTGTAGCGCAAGTATCAACTACTGCATTTACAATAGTCGAATCGCTATTTGTTCCATTAATTGTTTCTCCGTCAGAAAATTTAAATTCATTATTAAGACTTCCACCAGTTTTACTATATTTTACAAATAAAGTATTTGGATCTGTTCCGTCTGTTGCACTTTGATTTACAATTGTTGCAGTTACACCTGAAACCGATCCTGTTAATTCTGTACCGTTTGTGAAATGTGCTAAAGTATTTGAACTATCAATACTTGTAAGTTTTACAGCATAGTAATTTAAATCATAACCAATCTCACCAGGAATAATCATAGCACCATTTTTAAAGAAATGGTCGCCTAGTTTTTCAACTTGGTTTTGTAAGATTGTTTGTGATTGTGTTAACTCTCTTGCCTGAACAGCAAATGCTGGTCTAAAAAGTATTCTATGAAATGATTTACTTTCTGCAAAATCATCATAGTAAGGCGAGAGGTTAAAGTCTGTTGGACTTGACATTTAATTACCCCTAAAATTCTATGACCAGTTTAATGTTTTCCGTTTGATCTGGTGCCCTTTGTATCGGTGTTCTATTTTCAATATAAAGTACATCGCCAGTATCGTGGTCTATTTCAGGAACTGCATATCCTGAAGTAAACGAAACATTGTTAACTGTTCCTGTTGATGAAGTGTCAGGTGTACCTGTAGGAGAACTACCACCTTGACCTGTAATAACATTTGCACCTGAGAACGCAGTTAGATTACCACTTGCGTCCACACCAGCATTGTTGTGTCTTGTTTGAATGTAATATAAAATTTTGTTTGTTGCGTCCCACTCTACAACTTTACCAGTTGCACCAGTTGTTGCCTGATTAATTTCTTCATCAGGTGTAAAAGTTCCTGGTGAAGGAGAATCAGCAATTTTAATTGCCTTTGTTAATCTAATAGTATTAGAAGTTACAGCAGAAGCAGATTTTGTAGGATCTCTTAACAATGCGATTTTTCTAAAATCATTTACAGCAGAAAAGTCACCAGAGTTTGCACTTTCAGTTCCTTCTAAACTTGTATTCATCATAACAAAGAAAGCACCTAATTCTTCTTGTGCATTTGCACCGTGTCCACCTTTAGGTGGAATAATTACATCTAATTCTGAACCTGCTAAGTTAGTTGCACCAGCAGTAACTATTTGTAAATTACTGATTGTTGCAAAAGTATATCCTGTACCTGGAGTAGTTACAGTTACCGAAGTTACTTGACCACCACCAACTACTACTGTAGCAACACCACCAGAACCATCTCCTTTGATAGAGATACCACTAAATGTTCCATTAGTACCACCTGAACCAGGTGTTTTAATTTTTACTATATCTATTGAACCGTCAACAGCAGCAGAAATAACATTTGATTGATCTGAACTTGCACCAGAATTTGGTGAAACTGCCATAAAGTCTGTTGATAAGAAATTTGCTTGTTGAGCAGCAGAAAGTGTGTACATAAATTTCCATTTATATGAATCAGTAGTTGTAATTACTGAAGTTGATACACCAGTTGGTTCATCTGTTGAAGTAGAATCACCGTTGTTATCTAAACATTTGTAAACATTTCTTGCTGAAGATAATACATAAAAAGTAGAATCAAATAAAGTAGTTGCACCACTTGTTGATGTTTTTCTTACACTTGTTGATCCTGTTGTATATTCTCCAATGTCGTGTGAATAAGTATCGTAAACAATACCAGCAGTCCAGTTTCTTCTTGGTATTACAAAAGATACATCTGAAGTTTGTACTCTTTTAGCGGCAACTAAATCGTCAAATGTATAAAATTCTCTAGCCATTGAATCTGCAGGTGTATTAGGAAGAGAATCAGTACCTTCGTAATCTGTTCTTCCATCAGGTCTTGTTGCAGTACCAAAAGGTTGTGGTCTTCCAATACCCAAGTAATACACTTGATTATTTGTTTCAGAAAATGATTCTGAAAACTGTTCAGCGTTGTTTATTCTAAATTTATTTGTTATTATTGCTGGCATAATTCTTTAATCTTTCTTATATTTATACATTATCCATTAGGGCTTTGTAGGCCAAGTTGCATTATTACATTTCTCAACCGTATCTTTACCATCTGGTAAATCTCTTAATGCCTGTCTATAATTTTTCCAATCATCTGAAATTGCATTACCTTTTTCTAATTCTGATATTATACTCCAATCAGATTCTTTTAAAAGATTATCTCTTTTTCTTCTCAATTCTGTTAATGCACGAGCAGGAGCGGCGTCATTATACGCCTGTTCTTCAGCATCCCTAGCAGCTTCTTCTTCAGCAGTAAATTGTACTACTTCTCCATTTATATTATGAAATCTTGGCATTTCTTATTCCTTTTTATACTATTTATACTATTTATACTCATTCTCTAACTGATACCGTATAATGTTATCGTCCCAGAATCTATATTTCCAGAACTTGTTTTAAATCTAATAGCATTGATAGCTGTAGTTGTATTAAAATAACCATTTATAAAACTATCCATATTATAATCAGCTTCGTGGTTTGTGTGTGTTCTTGCAGTATAATGCTTAACAAACGTGGTATTCGCAGGATCAAAAATGTGCAAAACCCCACTACCACTATGGTCACTATCTGAAGATAATTTATTTTCTCTTATTAACTCTATTTCGTCTGTTCCACTAGGTATGTCAGCAACACCTTCATATCCTAAAGCAGCACCTGAATCTGCTTCGTTATGATAAGCATTAAAATAAGTTTGTGTTGTAGTAATACCGTAAGAAGAACCACCATCTGTGGATGCTTGAAAAGTAAACTCAACAGCATTTGTTCCTGAGTGAATACTATTATAGACAAATACATATTCTTTGTAAGTGCTATCAAACACCACACCAGAACTTCCGTGAACAAATTGTAAATCTGAACTAGAACTAGCAGTTAATTTTTTAATTAACACCATAGCAGAACCTATTCCAGAAGCCATAGAGCCTCCGTCAAATATTGTTGTTCCGTTTGAAATTAATGCCATATTAACTATCCTTTACACCGTATAATTTTATTGATCCTGAATCTATATTCCCACTTGACATTTTAAACTGAATGCCGTTTACGGCAGAGGTAGTGTTTCCGTAACCTCCATAGTAAACTTGAAAACTTCCAGTTTGTCCAAAAGTTTGATAATAAGTTGTTGTTCCAATAAAATGCTTGACTTTGCTGGTACTCGCAGGATCAAATAAATGCAAATAACCACAAGCTGACTCATCACTACCATTACCTAACTCTTGTGCTATAATTTGATCTGAAGTGCTTTGTGCTAAATCCCAAGCTGTTCTATAAACCATACCAGGACCACTACCACTTTCATTCATATATGAGTTATGTGCTGTTGTTGTTTTAGTAACATTGTAATTAGAACCACTATCAGTTGATAAATTAAATACCAATTGTGCAACACTAGCTGGATGAATATTGATGTATTTAAATATGTATTCGCTGTAAGTACCATCTAAAACTACACTTGAAGAGCCGTGAACAAAAGATAAGTTAGCACTAGAACTAGCAGTTAAAGTTTTAATATGAATTAATGAACCTGTTGCAACACCACTATCTATAGCACCAGCGTCTATCAATGTTGTACCATTTGATTTTACAGCCATATTAACTATCCTTTAATCCGTATAATAAAAATGTTCCTGATAATGTGCCACTACTAACAACGTGCCATCTTATACCAGTAACAGCATTTGTTGAATTTACATAACCTGCTACAAAGTTATCTGTTGATCCAGGATATTCTGATAAACTATTTGCTCTGGACATAAAATGTGTGGCAAAAGTCGTGCTACTAGGATTGAATACATACATTTCGCCAGAAGCCGAAGCATCGCTGGCATTTTCTAATCCACCTTTGTTACAATTAAATATTACTTGATCGGTACCTACCTGATCGTAAGACTCTGAATAATCCGTTCTAGCAACATCACTATCGTTTTCAGAATGTTCAGTTACCCAAGCAGATGTTACCATACCAGCATTATAATTGGTACCACCGTCTATTGTAAAATTCATTGCTATATTTTGTCCTGTACTAGAAAAAACATTAATATATTTTATTAAATAAACAGGATATGTGCTATCAAAAACAACACTACTAGAACCGTGTAGTATAGTTGCATTAGCAGCACCACTAACGGTAACACTTTTTATAAATGTTAGAGAACCTAAATTAACTGAAAATGAACCTGCGTCTAATATAGTTGTTCCGTTAGAGATAATCGCCACGATTAAACCTCCGTCAGATTGAACTTATATTTTTTACCAGTATTTTTGTTTAGTAGGAATAAATCTTCGGCACCCTCTTGGATTGTCCAACTTCCTTTTGTACCGTCAACAGCATTACCTTCTTGTTTGGCCATATTATTTAAATTTAAGTCTCCTGTGTATATATCTCTCCAAACATTACCTGAAGCACCTAAATCGTAAGTATCATTAGCGCCAGGTAAAATGTGACCAGTTATTGTTGCATTACCAGTTACAGATAAATTTTCTGTTATTCTAGGAGACTCACTACCTAAAACTGATACAACACCACCCATATTTGCGTGAGCTGTACATTGATAGTGTAAAGTTGAAGGTGTTGCTTTTGTTATTGTAATTTGTGTATAAGCACCTGATGAACCTGGTGTACCAGCAGTTGTTACATTTGTTGTATATTCAGCATTTTTATCTGCTGTGTCATAAAATCTTAAAGGGTGTCCAGAGTTTGAACTATCTGCTTGGTCAAACTTGTAAACACCTGGAGATAAATCTAAATGAGCACCTTCGTGTCCGTCAATTAAATAACCATTTGATGAACCATCACCAAAGGCTGTGTGTTCACTTGTTTTAGTTGCAACTGTAACTGTTAATGTTTGTGTTACTGTTGAGTCTGGTGAACGGTGAGAAACATAACCTACATCTTGTACATAATTACCTTGTGCGTCTAAATCTCCACCAAGCTGGGGAGTTGTATCATCTACTATATCTGATACACCACCTGCAGGCGCACCTACATTAAATCTTCCTTGTGATGAACTCCAAGATAA
>ERZ1047821.1560-NODE-1560-length-14625-cov-4.794235_pt1 | contig 14625 bp, 10 predicted proteins | sample MGYA00383096_ERZ1047821 | MGnify/ENA primary metagenome ERZ1047821 (study PRJEB29581, sample SAMEA5548366) | metagenome | biome: marine; feature: coastal; material: water | depth 25 m | study: Short-term variability in the microbial, nano- and picoplankton... | reverse complement strand
CTTTAAGATTCAAGGGACCTCCACGTATTGAATAATCTTATAAATAATATCTTCTGCCTTTAGCTCATCCACCTCAGCTTCATAGGTAAGACCGATTCTATGATTTAAAATCTTTACAGACATCACCTTAATGTCATCAGGAGTAACAAAAGATCTACCCTCCATAAATGCCCTCGCTTTTGAGGCCAAAGCCAAATTAATACCTCCACGAGGAGAAGAACCGTAAGAGATATAAGGAGCCAGCTCCTGTAATGCCGGAATACTCGGGTTTCTAGTTTCATTAATAATATCAACAATATATTTTTCTATTTTTTCATCTAAATACACCTCTTTTACCAGTGCCTTTAGCCTTAAAATATCCTTTTTTGTTAATGCCTTTTTAACTTTTTCAGGTTCGCTTCCATGAATTTTTGATCTAATAATGAGAGCCTCCTCTGCTGGTGATGGGTAACCAACACTTACTTTCATCATAAAACGATCTTTTTGGGCTTCAGGAAGATTATACGTTCCTTCTTGTTCAATTGGGTTTTGTGTTGCCATAACCAAAAATGGATCCGGTAATTCAAATGATTCTTCTCCTATAGTAACTTGACGTTCCTGCATGGCTTCAAGCAATGCACTTTGAACTTTAGCTGGTGCTCTGTTGATTTCATCGGCTAAAATAAATGATGCAAATAGTGGTCCCTTCCTGACAGCAAAACGTTCAGATTTTTGCTGATAAATCATAGTTCCTGTAACGTCTGCAGGCAGCAAGTCAGGCGTAAATTGAATACGACTAAAATCAAGATTCATAGCTTGAGAGAGGGTTTTTACCGTTAAAGTTTTGGCCAATCCAGGAAAACCTTCAAGTAAGACATGGCCTTCCGTCAACAGGGCAATAATTAATGAATCAATCATTTCTTCTTGCCCAACAATAACTTTAGAAATCTCTTTTTTTAGCTGTTCAATTGCTATTTTTTCTATAGCAATTTGACCATTTAACTTTCTAAGATGATCTGCAGGATTAATACTATCGTTATTTTCTGAAGCTTTTAACTCACTCATAGGAATTCTATTTTAGAAAACAAAAATCCGAAACTCTCCTTTTAATGAATTGTATTTCATGTTAATTCTTGTTAATCTTGTATGTATGAAGTCTGTATCAAAAAGACAATGCCTTGAGTGCAAGGAAAAACTCGTTGGTCGAAAAGATCAAAAATTCTGTTGTGACTATTGTCGCAATACTTATAACAATACACTCAATGAAGATTCAAATAAGGCTGTTAGAAACATCAACCGAATCTTGAGAAAAAATAGGCGAATTCTATCGCAACTCAATCCTGATGGTAAATCCAAAGTGCATTTGATTCAATTGGCAGAGCTTGGTTTTAACTTTCACTATTTTACCAATATCTATACTACAAAAAAAGGACTACAATATATTTTCTGTTATGACATGGGGTATAGAGAAATAGAGAATAAAGAATACTTGCTTGTTCACAAACAAGAATATGTTTCATAATGATGAAAATTCAAAATGACATTTATACTGGAGCTCAAGGCCGAAAAAGTTTAATTGATCTCGAAATCCCTGATAATTTCAACGGTAAAATCATCTTATTTATCCACGGGTTTATGGGTTTTAAAGATTGGGGAGCTTGGCATTTGGTAATGGATTATTTTGTTCAGAAAGGTTATGGATTTTGCAAGTTTAATATCAGTCATGGTGGTGGAACGTCTAAAAACGGCATTGATTTCCCTGATCCTGATTCGTTCGGAGACAACACGTTCAGCCATGAACTTGAAGATCTAAAGAAGGTTGTTCTTTGGATTGATCAAAAAGTATCACATTGGAAAGGGCATTTAATTGGGCACTCCAAAGGAGGTGCAATAGCATTAATCGCAGGGGAACAAATTGAACGAATCCGTAGTATCTCAACTTGGGCTGCTATAGCTTCAATTGGAGAACGATTTCCAACAGGAGAAAAACTTGAAAATTGGAAATCAACTGGCGTGAAATACGTTAAAAACGGAAGAACTATGCAAGAACTTCCTCAAAAATACACCTTGTATACAGACTACATGACAAATGAAAATGCCTTTGATCTCGAACGCATTTGTAGAGCGATTGACAAACCAATCTTTGTAGCTCACGGAGAAGAAGATACCTCGGTTGACATCAATAATGGCAGGCGTTTAGCGAAATGGTCCAAAACCAATTTGTGTGTAATCAGGCACACAGACCATGTGTTTGACTCAAGACATCCTTGGACTAAGACTGAGCCACCAACTCCTCTTTTACAATTGTGTATGAAAACTGAAAAATTTCTCATGGATTTAAAATAAAAAAAGCCCAGATAAAAATCCGGGCTTTTGGGTGGAAGATGGGTCTCGAACCCACGACCCTCGGTACCACAAACCGATGCTCTAACCAACTGAGCTACAACCACCATTTCGTGGCGACAAATATAATAAATTCTTCACATAAAAATTAATCAAAATAAATGTCTTTTAAAATCGTTATGCTTTTAACTTTACACCCGTGAAAGGAACTTTAATATATTTTGTGTTTTTCTCATTTTTTGTTTTTGGACAACAAAATCAATTGTCTGGTATTTGTGTCGATAAAAAAGGAAACCCTATTGAAAATGTGTTTGTAAAAATAAGTACTTCACCTGTGCAGGATGTTTATACAGATTCGAAAGGGAAATATAAATTTTTAGTGCAAATCGGAGATAGCCTGAAAATTTTTTGTCAGGCGAATGAAATCACAATCAAAAAAGAAGTTTATATTTCTTCTGGACTAAAAAAATTCCCAAGGATTTCTTTTCCCATTCTTGTGCAACAAGGTGTCACCATAATCGAGGAAAGAGAGAACCCATTTGAATTAGAGAGTCTTCCTTTAGTCGATGCCCAAAAATTAACAGGAAGTATCGAAAGAAGCTTGGTATTAACAACAGCAGCGACATCGAATAACGAACTTACAACCAACTATAACGTAAGAGGTGGGAATTATGACGAAAATTTGGTCTATGTGAATGGTTTTCTCGTTTATAGACCTTTTCTAACGCGAAGTGGACAACAAGAAGGTATGAGTTTTATCCATTCTTCTCTTGTTGAATCGGTTCGATTTTCAGCTGGAGGGTTTGATGCACAATATGGAGATAAATTAAGCTCTGTATTGGATATTACCTACAAGAAACCAACTTCATTCAAATCCTCATTAATGATTTCTCTGCTCGGCGCTGAAGCTCATGCAGAACAAAAAGTTGGAAAAAAATTCGATTATATTGTTGGGGCAAGGTATCGGTCTAATGGCTATTTATTAAATGCCCTACCTACCCAAGGTTCTTACAACCCGGTTTTTTCAGATGCACAGATTTCTACCAATTTTAACATAAAAGAAAATTTGGTTTTCAGCACTTTACTACATTATTCTTCAAATAATTACAGATTTAGCCCAGAAACTTCAGAAACTGACTTTGGAACGGCAAATGAAGCCTACTCCTTTAAAATTTATTTTGATGGCCAAGAACAAACTAAATTTGAAACCATGATGGGAGGCTTATCTCTAAAATGGAAAGCCAGTGAAAAAACAGACATCGACTTTTATGCCACCGCATTTCAAACAACTGAAAGAGAGTATTTCGACATTCAAGGTCAATATTTTATTAACGAGCTAGAAACAGACCCTTCCAAAGAGGAATACGGCGATTCAATTGCAGTATTAGGAATTGGAACTTTTCTTAATCACGCCAGGAATAAACTAAATGCCAACATCATTAATATATATCATAATGGTAGACATGAGTTCTTTAATGGGTTTTCAGATCAAGCTAGACTGAAATTTAAAAACAGACATTTAAAATGGGGACTTTCTTTTCAAATGGATCAGTTTAATGATGTCCTTAGTGAATGGCGAATGATCGATTCTGCAGGATACAGTGTTCCACAATCTAACCCCAATCAAATTGAGCTTTTCGAGGTAATCAAAGGAGAGCTTTCCCTTAATAATCAAAGATATACCGGATTTATTCAATACAATACAAGCTGGTCGCGCACTCAAAAAAATGTAATCATAACCAGACCCTATAAAATCGGAAAGCACGGACAAAAGGAAAAACTCCTTTGTACTGATACCATTGCCGAATCAAATTCCAAATGGGCTCTTTCCGTTGGAACTCGAGGAGGATATACAACAATTAATGAAGAGCTGTATTTTACTCCAAGGGCTGCACTTATTTATTACCCAAAATCCTACCTTGCCCAAAACAATCAAATCTACAAAAGGAACGTTTCTTATCGCCTGTCATCAGGAATGTATTATCAACCACCTTTTTATAGAGAATTCAGGTACTTTGATGGAAGCTTAAGAACAGATGTAAAAGCCCAAAAATCAGTTCATGTTGTAGCCGGAACAGATTTTTTCTTCAATATGTGGCAACGTGAAATGCCTTTTAAATTTACAGGAGAAGTGTTTTATAAATATTTGTGGGATGTCAATCCTTATCAAATTGAAAATGTCCGAACACGATATTATGCCGACAATAATGCCATCGCTTACGCTTATGGTTTAGATTTAAATATTCATGGTGAGTTCGTTAAAGGCATTGAGTCCTTTTTTAAATTGGGTTTTCTTTCCACCAAAGAAGATATTCTTGATGACCAATACATGGAGTATTATAATGCCTCCGGGGAAAGAATAATATTTGGTTACAGCGAAGATCAAACCGTAGTAGATAGTGCTACTATTTTTCCTGGATACATTCCAAGACCTACCGATCAGCTTTTTAATTTTGGAGCTTTGGTTCAGGATCAAATGCCAGGATTAGAGAGCTTTACGGTTCAGATGGGAATGCAATTCGGGACAAGGCTCCCTTATGGTCCACCTGATCCAACACGCTATAAAGATACTCTTCGAATGAAATCTTATTTTAGAGTAGACTTGGGGATGTCGTATGATTTTTTAGGCAAATCTAAATCACGTCATGAATTTTGGAAAAAGAATTTCTCTCAAGCCTTGATTTCTTTTGAAATATTTAATCTATTGGGAATAAACAACGTCTTATCCAAACAATGGATTCAAGACGTAAGTGGGAAGTACTATTCCATACCAAATTATCTTACCCAAAGGCGTTTTAACCTTAAGCTAATATTAAGGCTTTAGTTTGACGGCGCAAACAAGAACTTGTTAGGAGAAACAAGGTTTGTTTTAACGGCATACATGACTATACCAGCCGTATTTTTTACACCAAGTTTGGACATGATATTTTTTCTATGGGTTGTAATGGTGTGATTACTTAAGAATAATAGCTCTGCAATTTTATTATTGGTATACCCCTCTGCTATTAATACAATTATTTCATTTTCTCTTTCACTCAAAATAACAGCCTCACATGAAAATGACTCAAAATCGATATCATTCACATCGATTTGCGCTTTTTGAATCGTCTCAAGAATCTGACCGCAAAAGAATTTATTCCCCTTTTTAGTTTCAAGTACTGCATTTACTATTTCTGATAAATCACAGTCCTTTTTGACATAGCTCATTATTCCAGATCGCAAGGCATCGACTAGAGTTTGAGCGCTCTGCTCAGGAGTAATTGCAATACACTTAATTCCTTTTTTAGAATTATATATTCTACTAATCGTATCAATTGTAAATCCTGGAGAGGTATAATCTATCAATACCATTGAAACTTCGAATGAATTAAGCTGATTAATCAATTCATCACTATCACTTGCCTCACCTACGATAGAAATCGAGGTTTGTGAAGATAAAATGGATCGCAATCCCACCCTCGTTAAATCATTACTGTCAGCGATTATTATCGACATCTTATTTAGAATTATTCTAAACAAAGATACATATACTTGTAAAAATAGAACAAGATTTAATAAATAGTTTTTAACAGCTAAGGGAATAATCTAATGTGCTATTAGGAATATGTATTTTTGTAAGAGGTGATAACAAAAACAGGACATAACATACGAAAAGCGGCAGACCTATTAAATCAAGGTCAATTGGTCGCAATTCCAACAGAAACAGTATATGGACTGGCTGCAAATGGCCTTAATGAAGAAGCAATATCAAAAATATTTAAAGTCAAAAAGAGACCTCTTTCAAACCCTCTTATCCTTCATTTTAAAGACGTAGATAGCATTACGCAGTATGTCACCAACATTCCAGCGGAAGCAAAAAAAATTGCTGATGCATTTTGGCCTGGCCCACTAACCCTATTACTAGATAAAACTGCAAAAATTCCAAATTCCATAAATTCGGGTAAGCAAAAAATTGCCGTAAGAATCCCAAACCATCCGGATACCCTACAACTTTTGCGGTTACTTGATTTTCCTTTAGCTGCTCCAAGTGCAAATTTATACGGAAGAATAAGTCCTACCCAGGCAGTTCATGTAGCGAATCAGCTCTCTGGTTCTATACCATACATTTTGGATGGAGGAATGTCTTCAAAAGGCATAGAGTCTACAATTTTAGGATTTGAAAACGGCAAAACCATTCTATACCGATTTGGAGCAATTACAACAGAGGAAATAGAACATTGCATAGGAAATAAAGTGACCATATATGACCACAACTTAATTTCAGATCAACCCATTACGAGTGGAATGGTAAAATATCATTACGCACCTCAAACCCCCATATATGATGTGGCAGATCTTTCAAAAAACGAAACCAATACAAACTCTGGTTACATAGGATTTAATAAAACCATTGATGCTATTCCAAATGAAAATCAATTTTTATTGAGTCCAGAATCAAATCTTGATATTGCCTCTAAAAATTTATATCATGCCCTTCATTTTATGGATGAGCAACAATTTGATGCCATTTTCATTTGTAACTTCCCTCAAACAGGTTTAGGACGATCAATGAATGATCGAATCAATAAAGCCATCGCAAAGTATAGGAAATAAAAAAACCCTTGTATTTCAAGGGTTTTAAATATAGTGGAATCAAGAATTTACTTCTTGATGTGTCTCGCGTGTCTGTTTTTGAACTTATCAATTCTTCCGGCTGTATCAACAAATTGAGCTACACCTGTAAAGAACGGATGAGACTTGTGAGAGATATCTAATTTTACTAAAGGATATTCATTTCCATCTTCCCATTCAATTTTCTCTTTTGTTGGAGCACATGAAGGGCAAATGAAAGCATAGTCATTTGACATGTCTTTGAAAACAACTAATCTATAATCATCCGGGTGTATATCTTTTCTCATAATTCTTATTTCAAAAATGGAATGCAAATTTATATAATTCTTTTCATATATCATCAAAAATTAAAGATTAAATCACTTTGAACAAACCTAAGGGGATAAGTCTTTTATAATGAATTCATTAAAATGCACCCAATTGTTATTTTTGAATAAACGAAATATACGATGGTTTTATTGCAAAAAATCTCACTTAAAGAAGTATCTAGCATATTAGGTAGAGTATACATCGGTGATGATAAACATCTAATTTCTGGTTTAAACGAAATCCATAATGTCAAAAAAGGAGATTTGATTTATGTCGACCATCCAAAATACTACAAGAAAGCATTGAATTCTTTAGCAAATACGATTATTATTGATCAGGAAGTAGAAATACCCAAAGATAAAGCCATAATTGTTTCTGATAATCCATTCGGTGATTACAATAAACTTGCGGAATTATTTTTCCCAGAATCAAAACCCACTGAAACAAAAAAATCTAACAACATTGATGCATCTGCAATCATTTACCCAAATGTTTACATTGGAGAAAACGTAACGATTGGAGCACATACTGTAATCTATTCAGGGGCTTGCATCATGGATCATGTGACCATTGGTGAACACGTGAAAATTGGTCCGAACTCAGTAATTGGACATTACGCATTTTACTACAAAAAAACCAAAGAAACGCATGTACAGATGCACAGTATTGGCAATGTTAAAATAGATTCATTTGCTGAGATTGGTGCCTTGTGTACAATAGATAAGGGGGTTTCTGCATCAACTATAATTGGTTCCGGAACCAAAATAGACAATCAAGTTCATGTTGGTCATGACACAGTTATTGGTAAAAATTGTATTATCGCCTCCGGCGCCGGTATTTCAGGCTGTGTAACCATTGAAGATGGAGTTAAAATTTGGGGACAGGTAGGATGTGCAAGTAATGTTCATATAGGGGAAAATGCAATTATTTTAGGTCAATCAGGGGTCACGAAAAGCATCGAAGGCAACAAGACCTATTTCGGTACACCTTGTAAAGAATCACTACAAAAATTAAAAGAATTGGCAGCACTTCAAAAGCTACCAGAAATAATAAAAAATATTTAAATGTATACCACAAGGGAGCAAGATTTGGTATATCAAAATGAAGTAAAGGAAATAAAGCTTCTTTCTTTACTTGAAATAACAAATGCCATAAATGAGAATGCACCGGTTGAACACCTCATGAAAATTTTCACTTTTATTCTAAAGGAACAGCTCGGCTTTTCAAAGTTTGTCTTATTAATGCATCAAAAAGCGTGGGAAAACCCTGTGAAAATAGGCTTTAAAGGAAAAATTAATTTAAACACAATCGATGAGGAATTTAATCGCTTCAAGGAAATAACAATCATTGAATCCTCTAAATCGAAACTACTGCATCAATTTCAAGTAATTATTCCTGTTTTTCATTCAGAAAAACCACTCGCATTCTTACTTCTTGCGAGCAACTTAGACAGTGAAAATGAAACCAGTTATTTTTCTTTTGTTCAAACACTAACAAATATTATTGCTGTTGCAGTTGAAAACAAGCGACTTGGCGAACAACACATCATTAAAGAAAGAATATCCAAAGAACTTGAAGTTGCCCGGGAAATGCAGAAGCTCTTATTTCCTTCTGATCTTCCTTCTAACCGAAAAATGGACATCTCGGCAAAGTATATTCCAAGACATGCCATAGGTGGTGATTATTACGATTTTATCCCTTTAGGTGATGATGAGTACATCATTTGTATTGCTGACGTGTCTGGAAAAGGCGTAAGTGCAGCGCTTCTTATGGCCAATTTTCAGGCAACCATAAGAACACTATTTAAATACCAACGGTTTGAAATGCCTTTTCTTTTAGAAGAGCTGAATAAAAAAGTAATGCGCAGTGCCAAAGGAGAAAAATTTATAACCTTTTTCATAGCCCACTATAATGCGTATACGAGAAAAATGCAATATGTAAACGCGGGGCACAACCATCCTTTCATTTTAAATGGAAGGAAAGTGATCATGCTCGACAAAGGATGCATTGGTCTGGGAATGTTAGATGAAATTCCAACAATAAATGTGGGCAACATCGAATTGAAGCCAAATTCTACCTTTGTTTTATATACGGATGGATTAATTGAACTTGAAAATACTGAAGGTGAATTTTTTGGAGTACCTATGCTTGTTAAAACAGCTCAATCATATGCCGCGCTCAAAATGGAGGACATGAATAATATTATTTTTTCAAAGCTAGATGATTGGAGAGAGGAATTAAATTTTGTAGATGATACCGCCATCTTTAGCTGTAAGTTTTTTTAATCTTACTTGTGGTAGAATACACCTATATCTAAAAACTTTCGCAATACCATTTCCTGACCAACATAAGATTCATTAATCAAGGAATTGGCATCATATTTTATTTTTGGCTTTGTGTAGGTCACAATGAAAAGTTGATTAAACTCGATATTTCCTGTTTTCGCGGGATCTCCGATAAAAACTTTTTTACTGTCATCCATGGCATGAACAAGTCTTAAAACTGTAAACACATCATTTGAATTCCATAAAAAGGCACTGAAATAAACAAAACAAAGATGAAAATAAGCAAGGCAATCGAACTAAGTGAAATATTTTGCTTCATCTCGTTGACAAAAATTACCTGAGTAAGTACATCTTACCGAGCCCTTTATGAAAATACTTATCGGCTCCTGATTTTAGTAAATTGATATCTACCCCATCTATTTTGGCTTTTACTCGATACAAATAGACTCCATTGGCAAGCTGATCTCCAAATGCATCTCTACCATCCCAAGCAAAATCAGATATATTTCTTCCTATTTGAATGGCACCCAATTCACTTTCAGTAATTTCTCTGACCACTCGACCACTAATTGTCATGATTTGAATTAAAATATCATCAGGAATCCGATCACCTGTCAAGATAAAAACGAATCGAGTGCTCGTAGAAAATGGATTCGGGTAATTCATAAGCTGTGTTATCATTGATTCGTGAATGACTTCAAAATCAACCTTATAATCAAAATCTCCAGACAAGTTTCCAGATTTATCTTCACCCTGAACCAAAATTGAATACACACCAGATTTCTCAAAATATGCAGGGTAAATAATTTTGAATTTATTTTGATTTTCATCTCCTGGAATCCATTGCATAATCGTATTTCCTGATCCATCCAAAAATGGGACTCGAGTCTGAATCCCATCGGGATCAGTAAGATAAATGCCGAATAAAGAGGTATCTGAATCTGAATCCAAAATGAGATAAGGGTTCTCATCGTTCAGTGTGATTAGTATTTCACTGGTCGGAGCAACAATATCATTGTTTAAAATATGGATGCCATTAAAAGTTACATCCAGAATCGGATTGATATCTTCTGCAGAAACAGAAAACGGAATTTGTAAAATATTATTGATATGAGTTTGTTCGGGTTGGTCAGTTAAATTCAAAGAAAGATCAACATAAGGGTTCACGTCTACACAGAAATAATTAGTGCCGATTAAGTTTTTTGTATCAAAGGAAATTGTATCCCGTAAAACACCGTTAATGAGAAGAGAATCTGCTCTAGGATAATCTATAGGATGGATTTGTTGATCTTCATCCAAGATATAATAAGAAACTAGCAGTGAATCCATATCTACATCACTAATATTTACAAGGTCTACGGCAAAACTTCCCTGCTCTCCTTCCTGAAGGGTATCCAATCCTGGCAACCAGGTATAACCAACACTTGCGTCAATAGCAGCCTCAGGAATAGGAGTATACAATACATGCCAAAAATCCATTTGAGCAGGAGTTTGGGTATTCTCGTCTGAATATTTGGCTCTTAGCTTTATGAATGGAAACTCTTCCGCATCCACAAGCCCAGAAAGATTGATAATGGAATCATGTAATGTGAAAAGAGTATCAATCGTAGAATTATAGATGCCTGCTTCGTCAAAAAGTTGCAAACTTAAAACTGTAGTGTCTGTTGATGAACTTTCTAGTGGATTTTGCTTCCAATGAATTTCTCCCCAATTTGTAACAGGTCCAATCATTGGTGAAGATTCAAATCCAATCGTCTCTGCCCCTGATATAATCGTGTCCATCGTAATATCTTCTCCATTTTGAGAAAAAACCTCTACAACAAAACTTGGATCCCCTTTTCTTGTCAGAAATATAAAAGGCTGATTGGGCCGACTTGGAGAAATGCTATCGGAACCAAGATTTGAAAAAGTATCAAATAAACCAGGATCATAGGTAGACCACCAATCATATCGAGCTTTTATAGGGGAATAAATTAAAATATAATCCCCATTTGATATTTCATTTTCTACAAAATTTTGAAATGCATCTATTTCAGTTGGATTATTTTGATGAAAGGTAAAAAATCTCATGGGTCTACCTGCACACCCGCCATTATCGTTGGCATTTCCAAAATCATTATCAGGATTTACGACTGTTCCATTCGCATAAGTGTATCTTGTTTCCATAGGAGTCAATGATGCTTTGTCTATAACTGCAACATGAAACTTTGGTGTGACAGTACAAATATCATAGTCCTGCTGTATACCATTGAGTGACCAGGCATTATTTGGATGAATGTATGAGAGCAATGATGATGTAACAAAACAAGATATTTGAGATTGTATTGGCTCAAAATCTCTAAATTGATTGCTCTCATTTAAAGAAATACCAATGAAAGAATTTGATTGAAACTGTCCGAATACATCTTGCCCCCAACCACGTTTATTTTTGATATACTGAAATGATCTTGTCTTCCAATTCATCTCATTATCCACCAAAACCACTCGCCAAAAATAAACAACACTATCCTCAAGAATGAGGGGTTCCTGTGATAAAGTCGAACTATTGACCCAATCGTTAGGTTCAGCTGAAAGAACTCCTCCAAATGAATTTTGTAAGACAAATTTTGTGAATGGACTTGAAAAATCTTGAGTAGTATCTATTTCGAATTTGTAGCTCTGAAGGTCTGCTAATGGATTTATAGTAGATGCCCTAAGAATAATCGTGTCGGCCGGAACAACGGCAAATTCTTCGGGCCAAACAGGCTCAACACCGTCCACGCTGATTAAAAAGTTTTTGACCGACTGGTTATTTATCACTTCATCATACTGTTCTTCGATATAGTCGGGTCTATCTACTTTAATGGTAAACTTGTTAAGTCCAATACCAATACTCGCTTGAAGTGGTATCTTAAATTGAAGGTTTTTTTCATAATTCAAACCCTCTACATTGATGAGATAAATCGAATCTATTGTGCTATTAGGGAAGTCGCGCTCAATAGTCACATTAAAGTTTTCAGTTATTGATTTTCCAAGGTTTCTCAGCTTAATCCTAATTTCAATGGAATCAGTTGCCAAAGAAATGTTTTCAGGTCCAAAAGAAATACGAGAATCTGTCAATTCAATTTCAGGCAGGTTATGATAATTCAGCTTAATCATCGGGTCACCATGAAGCGTCATTTGGGTGTAGGTTGATTCTGTTTGAAGACTTTCTATATTAGCAAGTCCCGCTTGAATGGTGTTTTTGATATGACTTCCTATAGTCCCTCCATAATTATTTCGACTGAATTCTTCATAAAACTGTTCTGAATATGATTTCAATGGTGATATAAATCCATAATTCAAGGTTCCAAGATAAGCAATGACCCCTGCATTAGGAGTTAAAACAAATGATTCTGAATTCGAAAATGAATTATGAAATATGTTTCCATTGTAGCATGAACTAGCTATTAATAAAGGATATTTGCCTTGATTACCCCAAGTTGACGGCTCATCTAAATTGATATCAAACCCACTGCTTGAAGTAGTAAAATGACCAAAAAAATTCATTAATGAAACACCATTCGAAATTCTATTTTTAATCTGATCCAATTCATTTGGATTGATTGGATTGTCATTTTCTTTGGCAACGAGCTGTACATTACCCGCAAAATAATAATCCTCAGCTGTTTCAGCCATTCCATTCAAAAAGCCTTGCAAGAGGACTTGCTCAGCCGATTCTGTTCCTCCAGAAAAATGAAGGATTTGTTTTTGCCAATCTTTTGTATTTGTGGAATACACATCTCCCTGATTTTGTTGGTTGTCAAACTCAATGATTTTATTCAAATAAATTTGTAATTCGTTAGGTGTTCTTGCAGAAATTCTACCAGTTGGAATCAGAGGAGTATATTTATTTGTTCCTGGTAAATTAGAGGTAATACATGCGTCACATGAAGGTTGACCAAATGAAGGAATCAATGAATTTTGATAAGAACTAATATTTGCCCTTGTCCCAGGACCAATATTCGTTGAAGAGGTAACATCTGCTTCTCTAATTCCCTTTCCTATTAAAAACAATCCAACAGGCTTTTGTTGAGAGACTTCATACATCTGATGAGCAAATCGTCTAATTCCATTTATATGTTTTGGTATACCGCCTCCGTATTGCTGATACAATTCTTTTACTTCAGCCATTATTACATTATATCCACCCCCAATTGCAGAACTTCGATGACTCACATATGGGTCAACAACTGACTTCAGAATATCATTATAAACAAACAAAAGAGCCTCGTCAATATTTGGGATTGAAGTAAAGTCGGTGAAAAAACCATCTCCATTTACAGCATTTAATTCATTGACACTAGATATATTATTCTCGCTTTCAACCACTACTCTGGAATCAGAAAAATTAGAGGAGTTTGGTATTAACAAACTGTACCCTCCCAAGTGAGCTATGACTGGTATTTTTCGGGGAGTTAAACCAAATGAAAAGGCAACAGGGCTTGTTAGGGTCGAACCATTGATATCGATCCTTGATTTTGAATCTAAATTGTTATAGACGGCCTCAAAATTCAAGCCCGACTCTCCATTATAATCGGTTTTTCGAGGATACTTAAATGATACATAGTTGATCGACTGATAATCAGTAGCAAGACCTAAATCATTCACAATGCTCACCTTGAAATTTGACGAGCCATTACTACTGATAATGTTTGAAGGGAATGAAACGGAAGAAAATATTCCTTTGTAGCCTGAAAAAACAGAATCAACAAGCATATAATTTGAGTTGCCAATCGTTTGTCTTGTATGATGATTTCCGCCTGCACCAGAAGGTATGGCTGCGTTAGATGAGCCTACTAGAACTGAACTATACAAGATTTCCGGCGAATCATTTTCCTGGTAAAGATTATCAAATTCAATGCTACTTAAATTCCAAACATAGCCTAAATTTCTTCTCGTGATACCCCACCCTTCGCCTGGCATAAAAAAAGAGCTTGAAGCATTCGAGGATTTAAGCCCCTCATTGTATTGATTATAATAGAATGACGATACTTCGTCGATAACATAAGGCACTGTGCTGTAATCATCAAAATTCACATCTGACTCAATGATAAACCTGTTGTTTGCACCACTCTGA
>ERZ1047821.1552-NODE-1552-length-14643-cov-8.390389_pt1 | contig 14643 bp, 9 predicted proteins | sample MGYA00383096_ERZ1047821 | MGnify/ENA primary metagenome ERZ1047821 (study PRJEB29581, sample SAMEA5548366) | metagenome | biome: marine; feature: coastal; material: water | depth 25 m | study: Short-term variability in the microbial, nano- and picoplankton... | reverse complement strand
CACAATGGAGGACATTATGTCTTTGCGAGTAAACCATAATATGAGCGCAGTAAACGCTCACAGGAACGTTGTCAAAAATGCCGACGCTCAAGCAAAAACCATGGAGAAATTATCTTCTGGTTTAAAGATAAACCGTGCCGCAGATAGTCCTGCGCAATTGCAGATTTCAGAAAATCTGCGTGCACAGTCTGCGGGACTGAATCAAGCTATCGATAATTCCGAGATGGCAGTTTCGCTGATGCAAACAGCGGAAGGCGCACTAGAAGAAGTCAGCAGCGCACTGATTCAAGCACGTCAATTGGCTGTTCATGCGGGCAACGAGGGTGCCAACGATCCTAATATGCTCGAGGCGGATCAAAGTGAAATAAATAATATCCTAGAGCAAGTCAATCGTATTGCTACAAGTACACAGTATGGTCATAACTATTTGCTTGATGGAAGTCGGTCAGGTAATGGAGTAACAACCGGAGATAATCTGGAATTTGTCGGCGCAACTACTGAAGCAGCCAGTTCTGGTGTAGGTGGTTATTCAGTAAATATCAGTAACGCAGCGAGTCGGGCCAATCATACTGGTTCAGTAGCTTTGACTCAAGATATTATTGATTCAGGTGAGCAAATTACTGTTTCAGAGGGTGGAAGGACTGTTAACTTTTTAACAGAAAAAGGAAAGACAGTCGAACAGACCCTGAATGATCTGAGTACGACAATTAGTGATGCAGGATTAGAAATTGATTTAATCCGACCTTATCCTCCTGTGACTGACGGAAATGTGGCTCAGGCCGTTTCATTCAGACACAAGGAATTCGGCAGCGAACATACTTTTCAGGTTGCAAGTAATACAGCCGGACTAGTATCAGATACCGCAAATACTAGCGTAAAAATCGAAAATGGTACTGATGTCGCCGGTGAAATAAACGGTGAAGTATCACACGGAAAAGGTCAGGTTTTGACTGGATCAGATGGTTCAGGTACTGCGGAAGGAATTAAGGTTCGTTATACCGGTGAAGCAGCCCCTGAACAAGCACCTTTGCTTGACTCAAATGGTCAACAACAAGTCGGAGCAGATGGCATACCTCTGAATGAAGCAGGAAGTGCTGGAACGGTTACTTTTTCGCAGAATTCATTGACCTTTCAAATTGGTGCTAATGCTGATCAGCATTCTGAAATATCGCTGAGAAGTATCAAAACCAATGATTTGGGTAGAGGTGAGAAGAATAGTTCAAACTTCAAATCTTTAGCTGAAATTTCGGTGATGAACTCGGATCAGGCTCAAGATGCTATCCTGGTTATCGACCAGGCAATTGAGGAAGTTAGTGTGTCACGCGGTAAGATGGGTGCGTTCCAGAAGAACAATCTGGAAAGTAACCTGAATTACCTCCGGGTTGCACATGAAAATACTGTCAGTTCGGAATCAGTAATTCGTGATGCGGATATGGCTGAAGAAATGGCAACATTTACCCGGAATCAGATCATGATGGAAGCAAGTACTTCCATGATGGCACAGGCAAATCAGAATTCTATGACTGTGTTAAAGTTAATAGGGTAGTCTTTAAGACATGTGGACACGAAACACTCATTTGTTTTTCTGTCCACAATCCTGATGTTTAATAATCAGCGCCCTGTGTTACGAAAGTAATACAGGGTTCCTGCCTCGCTCCCGACTATCAAATCCAAATCACCATCATTATCCAGATCAACAAAAACTGGATTCCCTCCAACAGGTAATTTCAGTTCCTTAAAATATTCTGGAGAAGGTTTCCAGTTAATTGATCCTGCTTTTTCAAGATCAAGCTGAAAGCTGTGCATTATTCCTGAATCAGAGCCAACAATCAATTCGGGTTGTTGATCATTATTTAGATCTGCAATTATCGGTATTGCACCGAGACCAACGTCCAGGTTTAAATACTTACGTCTCTCCAGTTCGAAACGGGAACTTTTACTGATTCCTGTACGCTCATATTTGTAGAGCTGCCCCAAAAAATTTCCAACAAGAAGATCATTTACACCATCTGCATTTAAATCAAGAACAGCAGGGACAGAGTTTATTCCACCGGTGACACCGATAAATGGTGTGGGATTAAAGACGAAATCTGCGATCTCAAAATTCCCTTTATTTTCCCAGTACTGAATACTACCTTGTTGATTCCCTACAAGGAGATCTAAATCCGTATCTCCATCTAAATCCGTAAAAACCGGTGCGGAATTCTTTCCTCCCCGATAATCAAGGAAGTTATTGCTTTCCAAAATCCATTCAGCATCTACAGAGTTATGTTCACGCCTGTAATATCTCAGTTCTCCGGACTTGTTTCCAATAATTAAATCAAGAATGTTGTCTCCATCTATATCCATAAATGCCGGAAAAGCGCGGCGGCCAAGTTCCAGGTTACCGTACTTCGCACTGACAAATTCAAAATTCGGATCTATTGGTTCATTTTCTTCCGGATCCTTTTCTGAAACAGGAGCCTCAAAGGCAATTTTTGTCTCAAGCTGTTGCTCTTTCTCATCTTCAACCTCCAGTGTGTTTTCGGAGAGAACTAATGTGCTTACTTTTTTAGTATCATCTTTTGTTATCATTCCGCCATTTTTCCAAAACAGCAGATTTCCTTCCTCATCTCCTAGCATTAAATCTGATTTGTTGTCTCCGTCAAAATCCGCAAAATGTGGTGTGCTATAGCTGATGCTCTTGATATTTTGCCAGTGTTCAGCCTCCAGCTTCCATCCACGCAATGCAGGAGATCTATCAGGCGGTATATGGCTTCGCAGACTTAAAAAGCCTTCACGCCCACCAACGACGAGATCAGGATATTTATCAGAGTTCCAGTCCCAAAAAGTTGGTGCCGCGTTGGCTTTCAACTGTATTCCTGAAATACGCGTATTAAGCAGCACAAAATGCGGTGCTGTTTTACTTCCCTGATTTTCATAGTAAATAATCAAACCTTTGCTATTTCCAACAAGCAGATCCAGATCAGCATCTCCATCCATGTCCTGCAGTAAAGGAGTACTGAAACTCCCAACGTCAATTTGCGAAATATTAACGTCATGTACGATCCAATTCGGTTTTTTTGCAGAACCGCGGTTGAGTAGCAATTCTAATTTGCCACTTTGATTTCCGCTGATGATGTCTAAATCACCATCTGCATCAATATCTGCTAATACAGGTGAACTGTATTGTCTTTTGTTTTTATTAAGAGCAGGAAAATGGATGGGATACCAGTCAGTTCCGCTCTCAGCCCTATTTTCAAACGCAAATATTTCTCCAGAACGACTGCCCAATAGGATATCGAGGCGGCCGTCTTTGTTCCAGTCACCACTTGTGATGCTGGAATGGCGCTCACTGCCGCTTAAACTCTCTATCTTAAAAAAGTTTCTACTGGCTAACCAGAGTTGATTCCTCGTAATAACTCCCTGTAATTTAAGTTTTTCAATTTCCTTATTTATTGCAGGAGTTTCAGCTTCTTTTCCTCCTTCTGCAGTAGGAGGATCTGTTTGCGCAACGTTCTCTTCAGGTTCACCCTCATTTGCGGTTTTCCCCTCAGCGTTTGCTTCACCAGCAGTATCTACTTCGCTTGCTATCTGAGCACTCCCGATATCTGTTGCAAGAGATACTTCATCCAAATTTGTGTCAACACTGAGGTCTGGTCGTAAAATATAGGGTTGCAGTTCTTCCATGCCTAATATTTTTACTTCTTGAGGTACACCGAATGCTGCAGCAAGAGTGGTCAGACACTCAGGAAATCCTCTTAATTGCTTACAGGCTTGTGAAAGGATTACTTCAAAAGAAGATAACTTATCGAGTTTTTCCAATTGAACGGCTGAAATTTTACTCAATTGATCCATCAGGACTTCGTTGTTTTCGTAATAGATAACCATGGAGGAGGCTGTACCTAAAAATAATTCCGGAAAATTATCCTGGTTCAGGTCTTTAAATGTGGGAGCAACGTTACCCCCGGTATCAATAAACTGGAAGTGCTTTGATTTTATTATCCATTGTGGCGCAAAGCGGTCTCCTCCATTAAGATAATAATTTATTTTACCATTAGATTTTCCTACAACAAGATCCAAATCATTATCCTGATCCCAATCTACCAACTCTGGAACAGCATCAATCTGCGGAGCAATGTCAGTAAGCAGTTCTGGTTGATATTTGCAGCGTATATCCGGTGGATCATCAACATTAAAATCCATACAAAAAACTGCTTCATCTGTCATTCCGGAATTAAAAAATAGATGAACTTTTCCGGATCTTGTTCCTACTAATAAATCTAAAGCACGGTCACCGTTTACATCAGCAAAACGAGGTACACTGTTTCCTCCAAATCTTAAACCCTTGTAAATTGGAGTTTTACGGAAAAAAATAGGACTAAGCTGGTTTCCTCTATTTTCATAGTAAAAGATATGTCCATCTTTGGAACCAACAAATAGATCAAAGTCACCATCATTATCGATGTCAGCAAACTCAGGTGCAGAGTTACTGCCTACATCCAGGACTGTTTTTAGCAGGCTGGGGTTGTTTTGTTCGTCTAGACCTTCATGGATCACTACAAAATCTTCAGTCTCCAATTTAAAGAGCGGTACTGAAAAACTGCCTTCATTAACAAAAAAAGCAATGCGCCCATCAGCTTTTCCGACAAACAGGTCATCGTCACCATCATTGTCTATATCGACAAAACGTAACTGACTACGTGCAAAATTGCGTGTGTAAAGCAGTTTTATTTTTCCTTTGATTCTTCCATAATACTGGGGGATCCAGTTATATGATGGAGTTAAAACATCTTCTGCAGCAATGATTTGAACAGCTGTTCCCGACAGAGAGAACAGGATCATGAAAAGCAGTGGAAAGAGCAGAATATTGAAAGATTTTGTGGCCTTGAACATGAATAACGAGGATTTGGTGAAAATGGTAGGAATTGAGTGAAGTTTCTGTAAAACGCTTTAGTCTTTAGTGATTTCTTTCAGTAATCCTGAACCTTTGAGTAACTTGCAAAGTTGATTTTAGGAACCGGATCCTGTATAAGTTTAATGTGTTTCATCACACGAAATTTATAGACTCTTGCCAAACATGTCAACTTAAATTTAAGTGAAGCTAAGTTGATGATAATAGTTTAAGATCCAGTTTTAAAAACAAAAAATATGTCTCTTATTTTGCTTTCAGTTTGTTTTGCCGTTGTCATCTGGTCTGCTACTATGCACTTCAGCTTTCTTGAAATTAATGCTGAATATATCATCTCCAGCAGGCTCAGGACTAAGTCACTCTGGTGATGACTTATTTGCTTTTACACTAAAGTCTTGTCTGTTGATGCACAAGCTCGGTATGTTTATTACTCATAAAATATATTCAAAATATTAAAGGCAGAGTGTTTATCTACCTGCTGTTTAATTATCAATATTATTAAAAGGAATTAAAATGGAATTGAAAATTGAAGTTAACAATATTCCTCTTAAAAATCAAAAACTCGAAGCACTAGTTGTTTTTGTTGCAGAAGACACAGATGTGAATGGAAGCGGACTTAAGGATCTTCCGGATGAGTTAAATAAACAACTCAGTACTTCTCTTAAACTGAGAATATTTAACGGAAAGAAAGGCAGTAGCCAGCACTTTATATCAGGCTACACAAAAATACCGCAGATGTTAGCAATTGGTGTAGGGAAAAAAAATGAACTGGACGCAGAAACCCTTCGACGTGCTGCTGGAAAAGCAGGTAAAATGCTGCCTGCGCTTAAAGCAAATACTGTCGGATTCGTGTTGACTTCATTACTCCAAAATACTACTGAAACTGATGCGGGGCAGGTACTTGTTGAAGGCTTAACATTGGGAGCTTATGAGTTCAATACTTACAAAAAACAGGAAAATAATAAATCAAATACTAAATTCATCAAAATTCATTGTTGTGATCCTGAAAAACTTACTTCTTTGAATGCCTTAAAAAATGGGAAAATACTCGCTGATGGAACAAATATGGCGAGGACATTGGGTAATACACCTGCAAATGATTTAAAACCTAAAGATTTAGCTGCAGAAGCAAAAAAAATAGCGAAGCAGTATAAAATGGAATGCACTGTTCTGGAAGAGAAAGATATGAAAAAGCTTGGCATGGGAATGCTGCTGGGCGTTTCACGTGGTTCAAGAGAACCGGCTAAACTTATTGTTCTGGAGTACAGTCACCAGAAAGCAAAACAGACTATTGCTCTTGTCGGCAAAGGAGTAACATTTGATTCAGGTGGAATTTCACTCAAACCTGGAAAAAATATGGATGAAATGAAATTTGATATGTGTGGTGCCGCGGCTGTTTTAGGAGCGATGAAAGTCATTGGTGAGATAAATCCAAAACTGAATGTTGTTGCTGTCATTCCAACTACAGAAAACATGCCCGACGGTGATGCACTGCGTCCGGGAGACATCGTAACGGCGCATAACGGTAAACGTGTCGAAATCCTCAACACAGATGCGGAAGGTCGTTTGATTCTGGGTGATGCACTGAGTTATGTCGTTAAGGAATTCAAGCCTGATGCAGTTGTCGACCTGGCAACTTTGACAGGTGCATGCATTACCGCGCTGGGACACCTCACAACCGGCGCAATTACGAATAATGATGACTTGATGGAACAGGTCCGGAAGGCAGGAATTAACAGCGGAGACCGCGTTTGGCAACTGCCGAGTTTTCCTGAGTACGGTGAATCGATAAAAGGGAAATATGCGGATTTGCAAAATATAGGTGTCGGTGATTCCGGAACTATCATCGGAGGATTGTTTTTAGAGCATTTTATTGATGGAACACCCTGGGTCCATCTTGATATTGCCGGAACATCCTGGAATGTAAAGCACATCGGTTATCATCCTAACAGTGGTGCAACAGGGGTCGGCGTGAGATTGCTTGTTGATCTGGTGCAGAACTGGAAAACGCTGAAATAAGCGTTACTAAAATAAAATTGAATCTGTTGAAGACTGAATAATGAATAAAAGTCGCGACACACATTATCACAAACTGGTCAAGAAACTGATCAGCACGGAACGTACAGAATTGCTAAAAAGCGTTTTTGAACCGCTTAAGCCAGTTGAAATTGCCAATATTTTGCTGCAGTTGAAACTGCAGCATCAACTGGTCGTGCTGGAAAATCTCGAAAGAGAGATTTCTTCAGAAGTCCTAAACAATTTGCAGGGCTCTCCATCCATCCTTGGAGACATTGTAAAGCAATTGTCTCCGGACCGCTTGAGTGATGCAATCACGGATATGCCTCAGGATGACGCGGCAGACTTTGTCGGACTCCTCGATGATGAAGATGCAAGTGCATTGCTTGAAAGACTTCCGGAAAAAGACCGTGAAGAACTGACCTACCTTCTACAGTATGATGAGGAAAGCGCCGGTGGGCTGATGACGCCTTACGTTGTTGCGATACGAAAAGATCAAACAGTCGCGGCAGCAGTAAAAGAAATTCAAAAATTTATCAAAAAGGAAGGTTTAGAATTATTTTATACGGCTTATGTCGTTGATGAATATGATCACCTGATTGGAACTATTGGTACTACGGAACTCTTGTTGGCGGAGCGGAACACACTGATCGGAAATTTGATGAATCATGAAGTAGTTGCTGTTGATCAGGATCTGGATCAGGAAGAAGTAGCAAGGATTGCCAAGGAATACGATTTGGTTGTAGTTCCGGTAATAGACAAACATTTACGTTTAATAGGTCGTGTCACACTGGATGATCTGGTGGATGTGATTGTTGAAGAACATAATGAGGATTTGGGACACATTGCCGGAACAGGAGATGAAGAAGTGACTGAAACATCTGTTTTACGTGCTTCCGGTGACAGGTTGCCCTGGCTGCTTGTCGGACTGTTTGGTGGTTTTTTAACCGCGATTGTGATGAGTTTTTATGAAAATGCGTTAGTTTCACTACCGGATGTAACTTATTTCATCCCGCTTGTCGCCGCGCTTGGAGGAAGTATCGGTATACAGTCATCCTCAATCGTAGTACGTGGACTTGCTACCGGTGCAATACAAGCTACTGATATGCTTGTTCGGCTTTGGAAAGAGTTAAGGGTTGCATTTTTAAATGGAATCATTTGTTCTTTCATTTTGGCAGGTATGTCATGGTATCTGACACATGATTATGGCAGGGCATTTACATCCGGAATTTCTTTGTTAATCGTTGTTTGTTTTGCCGCAACTGTTGGATCTACTATTCCTATTATACTTAAACGAATGAATATCGATCCTGCTTTAGCAACAGGACCATTTATCACCACAACCAGTGACATCATAGGTATCGCAATTTATCTTGGTTTTGCTTTTAATGTCAGTTTTTCTTCACTTTTGAGTATCTGATCCCCAAATGCCTTTTCGAGATATTTTCGGACAAGAGCACGCAATTGACCTGCTTAACCAGGCTGTCCGGAGAGACAGGATACCACACGCATGGTTGTTTACAGGTCAGGCTAATATTGGAAAATTCAAAACAGCTGTTGCTCTTGCACAAATGCTTAACTGCAGAAAATGTGGAGAAGACGCATGCGGCGAATGTGATTTTTGTCTGCAGATTGCTGAACAAAATTTTCTCGATTTTCAGGTGCTGGTTCCTGACGGTAAATTTATCAAGATTGATCAAATCCGCAAATCATTGAATTGGCTCCAACTCCATCCGGATCAGGCAAAAAAGCGGGTGATGATACTTGATGGGGCAGAACATTTGGGGCGGGAAGCAGCAAATGCGTTTTTGAAAACACTGGAAGAACCTGCGCCTCATACATTATTGATATTAATTGTAGAATCAGCACAGCAACTGCCAGAAACAATTGTTTCACGCTGTCAGCAAATCCGTTTCCGGCCATTGTCTGAAAAAATCTCTGAACGTATCTTTAGGCAGTCTAGTGAACTGACAAGCGAGCGTATACAGTTGCTAAATGCGTTCAGCATGGGCAGCGTTAACGGAAATCTTGCCGCAAGGTTTGAATTCATGGAAACAGTACAACAAACCGCTATCGGCTGGTTGACCACTTTTTCCGCAGCAACCCTTGAAGAAATGCTGCGTACTTGCGAAACATGGGGCAAGTCGAAGAATGAAGAATGGAATTTGCTGCTTGATTTTCTTGAAACTTGGTTTCGTGATTTGACGTGGCTGCATCACGGTCTTCCTGAGGAAAAGTTGATTAACCGTACAATTAATACTGGGGACAGTCGCATTTCGGCATTGAGAAATTCTGCAGAGCATTTTAATTTGCAGCAAATTCATGAAATATTTGACCGAATAGCAGAATCAAGAAGGGCAATTGAACTTAACGCAAATAAGTCACTTGCTGTTGAATCACTTTGTCTTCACATGTACCGTAGAGCGGCATGAACCTTAAACTAAAAGATATTAACAGGACTTTAGCTGTGAAACAGAAGTTTTCTTCTCTGCTTCTTTTATTTATTGCATTAAGCATTTTTTCTGCTGTTTCAGGAGCAGTTGCCCGTCAACCAACTCCTGCGGAACTTGAAGCAATCCAAAAGGAAACTATGCATGTGTTTCAGGACTTTCTCCAACTCTGGCAGGAGGAACGCTATTTTGAACTGTACAAATATGGTAAACAACAGTCCACTAATCAAATTACTATTGAGGAATTTGCGACGCGTATGGTTGAGCTGGACTGGGTTCCTGTGGGCTTGCTCACTGAAAAAAAGATTGAAATATCATATCGCTACCGTACATTGCTTTATGTAAATACTGCTATTGTTTTTCGGCACAAAAGCAATCTCGATTTGCAGTTCACCAAGCAACAGTCATTTCTGCTGCTTAAGGAAAGTGGAAAGTGGCGTTTCGATTTACTGCAGATGATCCGCTCTCCTTTTTATACTCCGCCGCAATAGACTAAATATAATTTATAAACTGCCTCAAAAAAATGGCCGAAGACGATGTTAACTTAGTCGGTACTCTGGAAAAAATAGTGTACAGTAATCCGGAAAATGGATTTTTGATTGGCACATTTCTGACTGAGAATTCCGCCAGACCAATTACTGTAAAAGGCATTGTTTTCAACACACGTGAACGTGAAACATTACGCTTAAAAGGTTACTGGGAGAATCATAAAGTTTACGGACGGCAATTTTCGATTCGTGAGTTTATGCCGGTGGAACCTACTTCTGTGGAAGGAATGGTGCGTTATCTGTCTTCTGAAGTTTTTAAAGGAATAGGCGAAAAAACGGCTCAGCATATCGTCAATAAATTTGGCAAAGACACTTTTAAAATTATTGACAGTTCTCCTGAATTATTGTCAAAAGTAAAAGGTGTACGCAAAAAACAGCAAAAATCACTGCTCGCGGCCTGGGATGAGCAAAGAGGTTTGCGTGATGTAATGACTTTTTTGCGTGGTGTCGGTATATCACACTCATATGCACAACGCATTTTTGCCAAAAACGGTTTGAACAGTATTCCACTGATCAAAGCCAATCCGTATCAATTGACGGATATTCCGGGAATAGGTTTCCTCACCGCGGATGGAATTGCGCGTAATCTTGGATTCGATAAAAATTCTCCGCATCGTGCTGCAGCAGGTTTACTCTATATGCTGGAACAACAGGCACTCAATGGTCACACCTGTTTTCCGCGTAAGGCACTGCTAGAAAAAACCGCTCAGGAGCTTGATATAGAACCGGAAATGCTTAAGTCATCAATCCTGCAACTGCTAGATGATAGTTTGCTGTATAGTGAGAAAATCCAGTCTGTAAACGCTGTTGAAGAGGAATTGATTTCCAGACCGCGTTTTTTAAAAGCAGAACAGAGAGTTGCAGAAAATATTTACCGAATCCTTAACAGCGAAGCTTATACCGTTTTTGAAGGCGAGTCCACGCTGATTGATGAACAGGAGCGGAAGGTTGGCTTGCAGCTTGATCCTGCTCAAAGAAAGGCAGTGGAGGCTGCTCTTCAGCATAAAGTGTTGATAATCACGGGTGGACCAGGAACAGGCAAAACGACCATTGTGCGCTTTATGCTTGGACTTATGCGTCCTAGAATTCCCTCAATCGGACTTGCTGCACCGACAGGGAGGGCGGCCAAACGCATAACAGAAACAACAGGGGCCGCCGCTTCTACAATTCACCGTCTTCTGGAAGCAAGCAACATAGGTTTTCAGCGTGACCGGGAAAATCCGCTTAAGCAGGAATTGCTGATCCTTGACGAAACCTCAATGATCGATACTCTGCTGCTGGATAATTTTCTGGAAGCCGTGCCTTCAGCGTCACGTCTGATCCTTGTTGGAGATGTGGATCAGTTGCCATCAGTAGGAGCCGGAGCTGTACTTTTGGATTTGATTGAGTCCGGAACAATTCCTGTTGTACGTCTCGATCATATTTTTCGTCAGGCGGCAGACAGTTTTATTACCGTCAATGCGCACAAAGTCCGTCAAGGTAAAGTTCCTGATTTTAGTGCTTTAAGTCAAAAAGCGGATGCAGATAAAGAACTGCTGGATTTCTACTTTATTAAAGAGTCAGATCCAGAAAAAATTGTAGAAAAAATTCTGCTAATGAGTACCGAAAGGATTCCTCAACGTTTTGCGTTGGATCCGATGATGGATATTCAGGTGCTGACTCCGATGCACCGAGGCGTTACAGGATCTATACACCTTAACCGTAAACTGCAGGAAAAAATGAATCCTGATGCCAAAGGTCTGGAACATCGTGAGCAGTGGTTTAGGATTGGAGACAAGGTCATGCAACAGCAAAATGACTATGAAAAGCAGGTTTTTAACGGTGATCTAGGAAGAATAGTTAATTGTGATCCGAAAACCAAAGAACTGCATGTTAAATTTGAACAGGGAATTGTACACTATCAAGGGAAAGAGTTAGATCAGCTTTCTCTGGCCTATGCGATTACTGTTCATAAATCTCAGGGTAGCGAGTATTCAGCTGTGATTTTGCCCTTGACTACGCATCATTACATGATGCTGCAGCGGAATTTGCTCTATACCGCAATCACACGCGGAAAACAGCTTGTTGTTTTGATAGGAACAGAAGCAGCAATTAGTAAAGCAGTTGAAAATGAAGGCACAATGCGGCGTTTCACGGGTCTGCAGCATCAATTGTCTGAACTGGGTCTTACTCCTTTATTTTGAACATAAATTAAAAAAAGTATGAACAAAATATTTGCAGGAAAAAAAGTTAAACTGGTTGGGTTGGCCGCTATACTATTGCTGTTGTTGTTAGATACTTCTTTCTGTTTTGCAGAAACCGGCGTAACAGCAAGAAGCATTGTGCTGGCAACTCATCAGCCATTAAGCGGACCGGCTAAGGAGTATTCAGCTATTGGCAAAAGCGCACGTGCATATTTCAAATATGTGAACGATCAGGGAGGAATTCACGGCCGTGTCATTGATTTAAAAATAGTAGATGATCAGTTGAAACCAGAAATGGCTGCTAAAAGTTTGACTGAACTGACAGTCAAAAATGATATATTTGCGATTTTTAGCGGTATCGGTGGTAAAACTCATCAAGCAGTTTATCCATTGTTAAAACAGCAAAGAATCCCAAGTTTTTTTGTAGGCTCAGATCTTCCGGAGTGGACTCAGCCTGTACGTGCGAATGTGTTTGGTTTTATGCCAACCGCAGATACTGAAGCACGTGTGATAGGAAAATATCTGACTCAAAATCATGCAGGTGCTGAACTGATCATCTGGTATGCTGAAAAACCAGTTTATTTAAGAGCAGTTAAAGCTTTGACAAATGAATTATATGGAGTTTCCGCCAAGTTGCTGCCGGGAAAAACTGGAAGACTGTCTGCAGAATGGGAGCTTATCAGTGAGCGACAGCCTGATTTACTGGTAGTTTTGGGTAATTTCAGTGATCAACTGGATTTTTTAAAAGCCTCATTAGACTTAAATATTCCAATTTTTACAGGTCACGCTCTTGCTGACAGTCGACTTCCGGAATGGCTGAACAGTAAACTGGCAGCAAGTGTACGTGTTTTAACTGCATATCCACTGCTTGTTGAAACTGAACATCCCGGCAATAAATTACATCAGCAGATATTGAAAGAGTATGCACCTCAACTGTCTGCCAACCGCTGGACACTCTACGGTCAGGGCGTGGCCGAATTAATGGTTGAAGTTTTGAAGCGTGCAGGTCGTTCACTGAGCAGACAAAAGGCCATCATAGCGGCAGAGAATATAAAGCAATGGCAGGGAAAATTACTCCCACCTGTATTTCTTGATTCTCGTAATCATCTGGCACTCAGTTCTTTTCGTGTTTCACAAATATCTCCCGGCAGGGTTAATCACCTGTCTGAATGGATTGACGGACGATGAATAGAAAATGTGCCGGAGAGCTGCCACAAAGCTGCAGGACTGCAGAAAATGATGTAGGTGCTATATCTGCCAAGAAAACCGTTTTAGTTGGAGAGAAAGCCCATTTAGTTGGTTTCCCGTTTACTAAAGCAGCAGAAAGACAAGTTTCTACTGCTTTGTCCAATAAGCAGGTGTTGGCATTTCCGACTGAAACATTTTATGGACTCGGAGGAAACGCTTTTTCAACAAGCGTGGTAGATCGTGTTTACAGAATCAAGGAGCGCCCTCGAACAAAACCATTGCTTGTATTGATTACTCCGCAATGGCTGCCACGTCTTTGCCAGTGGAGCGATTCAAGGATTAATGACTTAATTGATGAATACTGGCCTGGACCACTGACATTGATTTTAGCAGCGAATCCTAAACTGCCTGAGCATCTTCAAAATACTGCTGGAACTTTGGCGGTACGTTACACCAGTTCTCCGGTAGCTCAACGTCTGATTGAACTTGGTGAATGTCCGCTCATAGGTACCAGCGCCAACCTCACAGGGATGCCGGAATGTTCCACCGTAAAACAAGTTTCAGAGCAGTTGAAAAATAAACTAGATCTGATAATTGACGGTGGAAAAATGCCAGCAATTCAACCTTCAACAATCTTAAATTGCACCAGCAAAAAAATTAAAATACTACGTCACGGAGCAATTACCTTGTCTGAACTTAATCGAATCTGTGAGGTAGGTTGATGCTCTGCCTAGATATGTTTTTAGCTATTTAACATAACTGTCACAGAAAATTTCCTGAAAGCATATCATTTCCTGGTAAGCGTAAAAACTTGTAAAAGCGACCATACTAATGTTATTAAGATTTCTTAATGTAGACGAAATTATATATTGTGGAATTCAGCTTTTATTAAGACATTCAAGCATAAAAACCCCGGGCAACAAACGAAAAAATAAAGCCTCATTCAAGTCTGTGTCAAAAGATCTCGCTTGATTTTAAAAAATAAAAACTCCCCCCACTCTATTACATATTACGTCGATACTTCCCTCCGAGTTGATAAAGATGCTGGGTGATTTGTCCCAATGAACAGACCTGTGAGGCATCCATCAAAACCTCAAAAAGATTGCTGTTATCCAGTGCGGCATCACCGAGTCTCTGCATCATGACATTCTGTTCTGCTTCATGGAACTGGTGGAATTGTTCCAGATCACGAATCTGCATGGTTTTTTCTTCTTCTGTAGAACGTGCTAATTCAATTTCTGCGTCCTCTTGCGGAGGATTCGGATTGAGAAAGGTATTAACGCCCATGATAGGAAGTTCTCCGGAATGTTTGAGAGTTTCGTAATAGAGAGATTCTTCCTGAATTTTATTACGCTGATACATCGTTT
>ERZ1047821.1550-NODE-1550-length-14651-cov-18.578446_pt1 | contig 14651 bp, 11 predicted proteins | sample MGYA00383096_ERZ1047821 | MGnify/ENA primary metagenome ERZ1047821 (study PRJEB29581, sample SAMEA5548366) | metagenome | biome: marine; feature: coastal; material: water | depth 25 m | study: Short-term variability in the microbial, nano- and picoplankton... | reverse complement strand
AAATAAAAGAAAGGAGCAAAATACCATTTCGCTCCTTCTTATTAAATTGAAAATAGTCTTTCAGTTGTAAAAACACTATTTAAATTTTTTAATAACACCACTCTTTAATCTACTGTAGTAATCATCTAAATCAACTCTAACCTCTTTAGATAAAATAAGTAATCCGATAATGTTTGGAAAGGCCATTGCTAATATCATCATATCAGAGAAATCAAGTACCGCTCCTAATTTTACTGAAGAACCTATCACAATAAAAATAAGGAATAATAACTTATACGAATATTCTGACACTTTGCTTTTACCGAATAAGAATGTCCATGCTTTAAGTCCGTAATACGACCAAGAAATCATAGTAGAGAAAGCAAATAAGAAGATGGCTATTACTAATAAATATGGGAACCAAGAAAAAACAGATCCAAAAGCTTGGGAAGTCATTTGAGCACCTTCCACCCCTTGAACATCATGAAAACCTGTAATAATAAGAACTAAAGCCGTCATAGTACAAATAACCACTGTATCAATAAAAGGTTCTAATAAGGCAACAATACCTTCAGAAACTGGCTCATTTGTTTTTGCTGCAGCATGAGCAATAGAAGCAGAACCAACACCCGCTTCATTTGAAAAGGCAGCTCTTCTAAAGCCTTGAATAAGCACTCCAATAATCCCACCAAAACCAGCAGCAGGAGTAAACGCTCCTTTGAATATTAAAGCAAATACATTACCAATTTCAGTAATATTTAATAAAATTATAATCAACGCTGTACCAACATATAAGGCTGCCATAAATGGAACTATCTTTTCTGTAACATTAGCAATAGATTTTATGCCCCCAACAATAACTGTACCTACCAAAATAGCTAAGATTAAACCAAACATTGGTCCGCTATCAGCCAAAACTGGAAACTGCCCAGCAACCTGTGCATAAGCCTGATTGGCTTGAAACATATTTCCTCCTCCAAAAGAACCTCCAATACAAAGTATTGCAAATAAAACAGCCAGCACTTTACCAAAACCTGCCATGTTATATTTTGCTAGACCATCACGCAGATAGTACATTGGTCCTCCTGAAACCTCTCCATTTTCATCCAGCTTACGGTATTTTACACCTAAAGTACATTCTACAAATTTGGCTGACATTCCAAGTAGCCCGGCTACTATCATCCAGAAAGTTGCACCCGGACCACCAATAGAAATTGCAATTGCAACCCCTGCAATATTTCCTAAACCAACAGTTGCTGAAAGGGCAGTTGTTAGCGCTTGAAAATGAGAAACCTCTCCCTTATCATTAGGATCGTCATAATCTCCCTTAACTAAACCTATAGCATGTTTAAATCCTCTAAAATTTATAAAGTTCATTCTAAAAGTAAAATAAACTGCACCAAATACTAGCCATACTACTACAATAGGCACATCAGCACCTACATCAAATCCCATTGCCTTTATAGGATCCCAGAAAATAACAGGAACTAAATAGTTATCTACTATTGGTTTAAAAAATCCATCAATTGTTTCGCTTAATGTAGCTGCCTTTGATGATACCGCAGAAATAAGCATTAGGATAAAAAGTGATATTTTGTTTTTCATTAGTTTATTGTTTTAATTGCTGATCTATTATAGTGAGCCCCTCTTCAAAGGAGTGTGGATTATAGCCCAATTCTTTTATTGCTTTATCCAAAATAAAACCTGTTTTTAGAGGTCTTGTAGCAGTCTGATTTAATGTAGATGTTGAAATTTTATTTAAATTTTCAGTTGAGTAATTATAATGTTTTGCAATTCTCTCTACAATTTCATAAATACTCATTATATCTTTCCCTGAAGCATTATACACTCCGTATTTCTGTTTTTGGAAGGAAAGTATACAAGCGTCAGCCAAATCTTCAGCTAAAGTTGGTGATCGGAATTGATCATCTATTATATTTAGTTTTTCTCCCTTCTCTAATTCACCTTTTGCCCATAACACAATATTTCCTTTGCTTAGATTTTCGGCAACACCAAAAACAATGATTGTTCTTAGTACCGTCCATCTACAAGAAGATTCTAATAAAAGAGTTTCCGATTTAAGTTTTGATAAACCATAATATGATAAAGGATTCGGAATTGCATCCTCAGTGTAAGGACTATTTTTTCCATCAAAAACGAAATCCGTTGAAATATGAATAAGATGAGCGTCAATTTGCTCTGAGATATCTGTAAGACATTGTACAGCATCTATATTCAACGCATCGCATTCTTGTTTTTTATCTTCACAAGCATCTACATTAGTCATAGCTGCAGTATTGATAATTACATCTGGTTTTTCTGAAAGTATAACCTTTTCTAATTCTTCTTTTTTAGTAACATCTAATGAAATATAGTTATATCCTATTTTCTCAGAAATTCTATTTTCTCCTTTTGAAGTTGCGATTAGTTCAACTAACTCATCAATCCTTAGTTTGTGAACTAACTTTTGCCCAAGTAATCCATTACTTCCTGTAATAAGAACTCTCATTGCTGTTTTATCATGTTATTTTTTTTACTAATTCTTTTAAATCAGCAATTTCCAAAATAATATTATTCTCAATTTCCATAATAGATTTCTCCATCTCTAAAATCTGTCTTTCCAAATCTAATATCTTATCTTGTTTCTTTTTTGATTTCTGAATATCAATAATTATCCAAGCAAATGCTGCAAGTTCAACTATTAATAATATTATAGTAAGTATAATTTGAGTGTTTTCCATAATATCTTACAGATCAAAAACGCTTCTTCTTTTATACTTAAAATGATTTCTGGTTTTTAGTATAAAAACCATAATCAAATAAATAAGTATAGTGAAAGTATTAACAAAAGTGCCGTAAATAAAAAACAATCTTATTATAGATGATTTAACTCCAAGTCTGCTACCCCACCAAGAACTAACACCAAAAAAATGTTTTTTAAATAAAATTTTAAATAAATTCACTACTGTTTTAATTTACTAATTCTAATATCGCAATTTAGACATTTTTTTTAAAAATAATCCTTATAATCTAAATGAATTAACACAGAAATATAGAAGTAGAATAATAAATAACTTATCTTTTAAGAAAAGTTAATTTTCCCAAATTATAGTCTATCTTTGAAAACAGAAAATATAACTATGTTTTTTATTCTATCCAAAATATTATCCTTCCTAATAAAACCCACTTTCTGGATTTTATTATTAATCATATCGTCCATAATTTTTAAGAATAAAAGAAAGAAATTACTTTATATTAGTTTGTTTGCTTTTTGGTTTTTCGGGAACGGATATATTGTAGATATTTCCTATAGAATGTGGGAAGACGATGCAATTTCAGTTTCAGAATTAGATAAAACTTATGAATACGGCATAGTTCTTGGTGGGTTTTCTGGATATGACAACAAAAAAGATAGAATTGAATTTAATGATTCTGGAGATAGACTATTTTATGCAATTCATCTTTACAAAACAGGAATAGTAAAGAAGATTTTAGTTAGTGGGGGAAATGGACAGCTAATAAATGAAGGGTATTTAGAAGCTGATTGGTCCAAGAAATTTCTGATAGAATGTGGTATACCTAAAGAAGATATATTAATTGAAAATAAATCTAGAAACACTTACGAAAATGCAAAATACACATCTGAATTATTATCAGATAACACAGAAAATTTACTTTTAATAACTTCTGCCTGGCATATGAAAAGAGCTGATTTATGTTTCCGAAAATTTAACTTAAATTGCGATAAATTTCCTACAGATTATACAACAAAAGACAAACAGTTCGATTTAGGCTACCTCTTTCTACCAAATTCATTATCCTATGACAAGTGGGAAAGACTTATAAAAGAATGGGTTGGATTTGTTGTGTATAAAATAAAGTTTTAGATTCCTTTTTCTGATAAGAGGATATCCATTTTAAATTGTAGTTTCTGAGCCTCCTGTCTTGCTTTTTCAGCAAAATCTATTTCTGTACTTGCATAAATTATTCCTCTAGATGAATTTACTAATAAACCACATTCATCATTCATTCCATATTTCGCAGCTTCTTCTAAAGAACCTCCTTGTGCTCCCACTCCTGGCACTAACAAAAAATGATTTGGTATAATATCTCTTACTTCTGAAAGCTGCTCAGATCTATTAGCTCCAACAACATACATCATGTTTTTATCTGTACCCCAAGTTTGAGAAGTTTCTAGAACTTTCTCAAATAATTGTTTTCCATCTTCATTTTTTGTGTTCTGAAAATCCAAACTACCAATATTGGAAGTTAATGCTAATAATATCACCCATTTATCAGCAAATTCTAAAAAGGGGGTAACAGAATCAGAACCCATATATGGAGCAACGGTTACTGCATCAACATTCAAATTCTCGAAAAATGTTTTTGCATACATTTTAGAAGTATTTCCAATGTCTCCTCTTTTTGCATCTGCAATAGTAAAAATATTCTCAGGTATATAGTCTAATGTTTTTTTAAGAGAATTCCATCCACTTACACCCATACTCTCATAAAATGCAATATTAGGTTTGTAAGCAACACATAAATCTTTAGTTGCATTGATAATTTGCTTATTAAACTCAAATATCGGATCCTCAAGATCTAACAAGTGTTTTGGTATCTTGTTAATATCCGAATCCAAACCAATACATAGAAATGATCGTTTAGATTTGATTTGTAATATCAGTTCTTCTCTGGTCATTTAGTTGTGTTTATTCTATTGTGGTGCCTTCTTTCAGTTTTTCAGCATTTTCAGCTAATTGTAATTCATCAATAAATTCCTGAATCTCTCCTCCCATAACATTCTGTAAATTATATTTTGTAAGCCCAATTCTGTGTTCGGTAACTCTACCTTGCGGATAGTTATACGTCCTGATTTTTGCAGATCTGTCACCGGAAGAAACCATTGTTTTTCTATGTTTTGCATCTTCCTCTAATTTCTTCTGTAATTCCATTTCATAAATACGAGAACGTAAAACTTTTAATGCCTTATCGTAGTTCTTATGTTGAGATTTTTGATCCTGACATTGAGCTACTATTCCAGTAGGAATATGAGTTAAACGCACTGCAGAATAAGTAGTATTTACTGATTGTCCACCAGGACCTGAAGAACAATAAGTATCTTTTCTGATATCAGCAGGTTTTAACTCAATATCAAATTCTTCTGCTTCTGGAAGTACAATTACTGTTGATGCGGATGTATGTACTCTTCCTTGTGTTTCAGTTTGAGGAACTCTCTGAACTCTATGTACACCAGACTCAAATTTTAACTGACCATAAACATCCTCTCCATTTATATTGAAGATAATTTCTTTATATCCACCGGATGTACCTTCAGCAATATCAACAAGTTCTGTACTCCATCCTTTTGTAGAAGCAAAAGCAGTATACATCTTATATAGATCTCCAGCAAAAATACTAGCTTCATCACCACCAGTACCTGCTCTAATCTCCATTACAGCATTTTTCGAATCTTCAGGATCTTTAGGTATTAACAAAATTTTAATCTCTTCGTCCATTTCCTCTTTTCTTGGAAGAAGTTCGTCTAATTCCATTTTCGCCATTTCTCTCATCTCATCATCATTCTCTTCTTTAAGAATTTCCTTAGAGGATTCAATATTTGACATAATATTTTTATACTCATTATATGCTTTTACAATAGGAGTCAAATCTTTATATTCTCTATTTAACTGGACATACAGTTTCATGTCGTTCATAGCGTCGGGAGAAGAAATTAATTTTTCAACCTCCATATATCTATCATATATTGCTTTTAACTTATCTAACATATCTTAATTATATTCAAACTCTCCAAATTTACTCCTTATCGTAAGCTTCTTTATTGTACTTTCTTCTACTCTACCAATAATTTTAGCTGCTACATTATAGGATTCTGAAATAGAAATAATATCATCTGCAATTTCCTTAGAAACATACAATTCCATTCTATGTCCCATATTAAAAACCTTATACATTTCTTTCCAATCTGTATTAGATTCTTCTTGAATCATCTGAAATAATGGTGGCAGATCGAACATATTATCTTTCATAACATGAACTTTATCTACAAAGTGCAAAACCTTTGTTTGAGCTCCCCCACTACAATGTACCATGCCATCAATCTTAGTTCTAAATTTATCTAAAATCTCTTTTACAATTGGAATATAGGTTCTAGTTGGAGATAAAACTAATCTCCCAACATCTAAATCAGAACCTTCAATTCTATCTGTAAGTTTTTTTGTTCCAGAATAAACTAATTCTTCAGGAACTGAATGATCGTAACTTTCAGGGTATTTTTCTGCCAAAATTTTTGAGAATACATCATGACGAGCAGAAGTTAAACCATTGCTTCCCATCCCTCCATTATACTCTGATTCATAAGTAGCTTGGCCAGAAGATGATAATCCAACAATTACATTTCCTGGTTTAATATTTGCATTATCTATTACATCTTCCCTTTTCATTCTAGAAACAACTGTTGAGTCTACAATAATTGTTCTTACCAAATCACCAACATCAGCTGTTTCTCCTCCAGTAGAGATGATATTCACTCCATAATTCTTATATTCCACAAGTAATTCTTCTGTTCCGTTTATTATCTCCGAAAGAACATCTCCGTTTATTAAGTTTTTATTTCTACCTATTGTAGAAGATAACATAATATTATCCGTAGCACCAACACATATCAGATCATCAATATTCATAATAAGCGCATCCTGAGCAATGCCTTTCCAAACTGAAATATCTCCAGTTTCTTTCCAATACATATAAGCTAAAGCCGATTTTGTTCCCGCTCCATCAGCATGCATTATCAAACAATAATCTTCATCATTACTTAAATAATCTGGTACAATCTTACAGAACGCCTTTGGGAACAAACCTTTATCGGTGTTCTTTATAGCATTATGTACATCCTCTTTATCTGCTGAAACTCCCCTTTGATTATATCTGTTTTCTTCCATTTTATGATAAAAAAAAGCATCCCAGAAGGACGCTTTTATTATTATATATTTCAAGTATTAGTTTTCTTCAATTTCTTTTATCTTATTAAGAATATAATTCTCAGACAAAACTTTAAAAGAAGTTCGTCTGTTCAATTGATGTGCAGTTTCTTTAAACTTATTTTTCAATCCATTAATATAAGATACTGACATCTCATCACCTTCCTTAAATACTTTCTTTGTTAGGAATCCTCCTTTAACTTCTCTTTTCGAGTCTTGTTCAGTTAATATATATGGTTCAGACTCCCCTTTTCCACTTGAGACTAATCTATCGGAAGCAATTCCTTTTGAAATTAAATACTGTATACAAGCATCTGCTCTTTTCTGTGAAAGCATAAGATTTTGTTGATCAGTACCTCTAAAGTCCGTATGAGATTTTAACTCAATTGTAATATTAGGATTCTCATTTAATGTAATAACTAATAAATCAAGATCAAGAATAGATTGTGGTCTTAAATTCCACTTTGTAAAATCATACTCAATTCTAGGCATAATAATCTCCTTCTTAATAGGGTCAATATTAATATCCTTAACTAGATCTGTATTTTCCTCAATACCAACAGTTGTTTCTGTAACTTTATTATTAAGATAATTCTCTCTACTAACAATAATCTCATAAGATACAAGGGGAGTTAAATCAAAATAATAACTTCCTGTATTATCAGTAGTAACTTCAACTGATGAATTATCATCACCAACTAACTTTACATTTGCTCCAGAAACAATAGCTCCTGTTTTTGTGTCTGTTATTACACCTTGTAATGTTATCACTAAAACTGGTAATTCGAATTGATAAATATTATCAGATCCATTAGATCTATTCTCGACTCCATCCTCTCCAGTCCAAGTTTTTCTATTCGATGAGAAATATCCTCTCTCCGATTTTCTTTCAACAATCATACCAAAATCATCTGCAGATGAATTAATTGGATATTTTAAGTTAATAGCGGAAACATAAATTCCATTATCATCTAGTTCTGATTTGTAAATATCTAATCCTCCCATACCAACATGTCCATCAGAAGCAAAATACAAAGAACCATCATTATGTAAGAAAGGGAACATCTCATCACCTGGAGTATTTACTGCAATACCTAAATTCGCTGGCTCGCTCCACTGACCTCTAGCAACTTTTGTAACCATCCATAAATCTTTTCCTCCAAGTCCTCCATCCATATCAGCTGAGAAAATAACATGTTTTTCATCAGAAGAAATGGTAGGGTGACCAATAGTTGTATTACTATCTACTTTTACTTCCAGCTTATTTAAAGATCCCCATAATTTACCTTTTAATTGAGAAATAGAGATTTCACATCCTAATTCTTTTTTGTTTTCAGACTGACAAGTTGTAAAAAACATTGTAGTACCATTCTGATTCAAACAAAGAGTCCCTTCATGATTATCGGTGTTTATAGGAGCGACTTCAGATTTTGGTTTACTCCACTCTCCTTTTTTATTTAAAGAAGAACTCCAGATATCGGTAAAGAACTCTCCTGTTCTCTCATCAATATTGTCATTTGAAGACCCTTTTCTGGAAGATACAAGATAGATTTTTGTGTAATCTCTATTTCCAAATGCAGGTGAATAATCATTACTTCTTGAGCAAAACGCATTCATCTTACCAATAACATATCTTGTAGGATCTGCCATCCAATCAATTGCAAACTGACAGGATTTTAATCCTTTCTGAGATTTTATATCTGTAGGAACTTTTTTAGAGTATTTTTTAAATTGTTCTAAAGCTTTTTCATAATTACCATTCGTCATTAGCATTTCAGCATACCAATAAATTGCTATCGGATTACTATTATCGTATTTAGCTTTGATTGATTTCTTGTAAAAATTAGCTGCATTTTTAAATTTACTAGAATATCTATAACATTCAGCTTGCTTAAATAAGATCTCTGCCTTTATAGCTTTATTCTTAGTTTTATTATAACCCTTTTTATAAAGTTCAGATGCTTCAAAGTACATCTCAGCATCAAAAGCTTGATCTGCTTTTTGTATTACTCTATTTTTTCTTTGAGCTTGTAGAGAAATTGTAGAGAATAAAACTAGAACTAAACTTAATATTAAAAACTTGGAGTTGTTTTTCATCTTTTTCATTTTAATAATTCTTGCTAAAATAAGGAATAATTTGAATTAGTATAACAAAAAGATAATCAGAATTATAAAAAACTAAATGTTAACAGAATGTACTTTAGCTGTTTTAACAGTTTTCACTATTCTCCCTGCAATCTTGTAAGGATCAGCATTTGATGCTGGTCTCCTATCTTCCAACCAACCTTTCCAACCTTGTTCTACTGTAATAATTGGTATTCTGATGGAAGCTCCTCTATCTGAAACACCATAACTAAAGTCATTTATTGAAGCCGTTTCGTGAAGCCCAGTTAACCTTTGATCATTATACTCACCATAAACATCAATATGCTCTTTAGTAACCGATCTAAATGATTCACAAATTTTTTCGTAAATCTCCTGAGAACCACATTCTCTTAAAGTAGAATTAGAAAAGTTAGCATGCATACCAGATCCATTCCAATCACCTTTAATTGGTTTTGGATGATATTCAATATAATATCCATATTCTTCCGTCAATCTATCTAGTAAGTATCTTGCTATCCAAAGTTCGTCTCCTGCTTTTTTAGCTCCTTTAGCAAATAATTGAAACTCCCATTGTCCGCACGCAACCTCTTGATTAATACCTTCAAAATTTAGTCCTGCCTCAATACATAAATCGGCATGTTCTTCTACAAATGATCTCCCGTGAGTATTTTTTCCTCCAACGGAACAATAATACAAACCTTGTGGCCCTGGGTATCCTCCTAACGGAAATCCTAAGGGGAGTTCAGTATCAACATCCATTATAAAATATTCTTGTTCAAAACCAAACCAAAAATCATTATCATTATCATCTATTTGAGATCTTCCGTTAGTTTCATGTGGGGTGCCATCAGCATTTAACACCTCTGTCATAACTAAAAACCCATTTATTCTTTGCGGATCAGAATAAATTGCGACTGGTTTTAATAAACAATCTGAAGAACTCCCCTCTGCTTGCTTTGTAGAGCTACCATCAAAAGCCCAAACAGGACAATCTTCTAACTTTCCACTAAAATCTTCCAAAACTTTAGTTTTGCTTCTCATGTTTTGGGTTGGATGGTAACCATCTAGCCAGATGTATTCTAATTTTGATTTCATTGATAATATTTATTGATTAGTCATTAGTTTTGAGCAAATATAAATTAAAATGATAAAATTTTTGGAAGAAATAAAGAGGATTGATATAATGATTTATCAACAATTTGTTAAATGCAATTAAAACAAGAAAAACATGAAAACAATATAAAATACTAAAAGAAGAAACCCTTCTGTTTTTGAGACTTGTTTCTTTGAGAAAACATAAATAAAGAAACCAAGAATTATTACAGATATCATCATCCATATATAATCGGTAAATAGACTTTCATCTATCATTTTAATTGGAGTAATAATAGATGTAATCCCTAATACGGCTAAAACATTAAAAATATTTGAACCGATTAAATTTCCAATTGCTAAATTAGATTCTTTTCTGAATGCAGCTACTAATGAAGTAGCAAGTTCTGGTAATGATGTTCCAATTGCAACCAAACTTACAGATACAATCCTATCATCCCATTCAAATAATCTTGCAATACTTTGAACTCCATTTACCAAGAATTCGGAACCATACATAAGTAGCATTATTCCTACAAGCATATATAAAATAGATTGGACTAAAGGTGTTTTTCTCGCTTTCTCATATTTCTCCTTATCTTCATCAGAAAGTTGTGTGTGTTCTTCTCTTGATCTCTTTATCAAAAACAAAGTAAAAACAATGAGTATCAAAACAAAAACAATTCCAGTAATCAAATTGATTTCTCCAAACAAGTACAAGACAGATCCAAACAAGATAAAAGCAAGAAACATTACCGGGAAGTTTATTTTTATAGTTTGTTTAGTAATATTTATCCTAAATACAATTGCAGTAAGCCCTAATACCAAAGTAATATTTGCTATATTTGAACCAATTACATTTCCAAAAGTAATATCAGTTAGACCATTTAAAGCAGATTTTATACTTACAAATAATTCTGGAGAAGATGTTACAAAAGAGACCACAGTCATACCAACAACAAGTGTTGAAATTCTCATCCTAAGAGCTAAAGCAACCGAGCTTCTCACTAAAAGCTCTCCTCCAAAAAACAACATTACAAAACTTAAAAGAAATAATATATTATCCATTTATTTCTTTATCAATATTATCTTTTATATCTTTAGTACTGTCTTTTATCTCTCTTTTTATTTCATTGGAAGCATCTTTCACTTCTCTCATCATTTTACCTAAACCTTTAGCAATTTCTGGTATTTTTTTTGAACCAAATAACATAACTACAAAAAGTATAACAAAGAAAATTTCGGAAGCTCCAATAAATAATAACATAATGCAAAAATAAAAAAAGCCCTCTCAATGAAAGGGCTTTTGTATTAGAATTTTAAAAAGATTACTTATTCTTAATTTCTTTTCGTTTAATTGTGTCAACCATAATAGGTGATGCAACAAATAATGAAGAATATGTTCCAACAATAACTCCAACCATTAAGGCAAACATAAATCCTTTAATTACCTCACCTCCAAAAAGGAAGATAACAAGTAACACAAAGAATGTAGTTAAAGATGTGTTAATCGTTCTACTTAATGTTGAGTTTAATGATTGGTTAATAAATTCATGTACTTCTTTCTTTTTATAGTTGATCATATACTCTCTTACTCTGTCAAATACAACCACAGTATCATTTAATGAATAACCAATAATAGTCAGAATTGCCGCAATAAATGCTTGATCAATTTCTAATGAAAAAGGTAATATCCCATATAAGATTGAGAATACTGAAAGTACAATAAGTACATCATGAAAGACAGCAATAACCGCACCTAAACTAAATTGCCATTTCTTAAATCTCACTAAAATATATAAGAAAATTACTAATAATGAGAAAATGATTGAACCCCAAGCAGAAGATCTAATATCATCAGCAATGGTAGAAGCAACTTTCTGATAGCTAACTATGTTATCATCTGTAAAATCACTACCTAATCCATTAAGTAATGTAGCTGTAACAATACTATCTGCATTTTTATCATCACTGTCTATCATGTATTTTGTCGTAATTTTAACTGCATCTACCGCAACGTTGTTCTGATTTAGTGAGTCTTTTTCTGTTAGATCGTTAAATTTAGATACCTGTATAGATTGAACACTTCCATCTTCATTTACAAATACTTTGGATAATAATTCTTTAATATCTTCATTAGTAATAGTCTCATTTGGCATATTCACAATATAGGTTCTTCCTCCAGAAAAGTCAATTCCATAATCCAATCCTTTTGTAGACAATGAATATCCTCCAAATAAAATTACAATTGCAGATAATACATAAAACACTCTTCTTTTACCTATAAAATCAATATTCAGGTTTTTGAATGCTCCCTTAGTTAATCTTGTAGAAAATGAAATAGATTTTCCTTTATTTAATCTTGCAGAGATAACTAATCTTGTAATGAAAATTGCACAGAACAATGAAGTTAGGATACCTATTATTAAAGTAGTAGCAAATCCTTTAATTGGACCAGAACCAAATATATATAGAATTATACCTGTTAAGAGAGTAGTAACATTGGCATCAATAATAGAAGTATAAGCAGATTTATAACCATCTTCAATTGCTAATCGGACTCCTTTGCCATTTGTTAGTTCCTCTCGAATTCTTTCGTAAATAAGTACATTTGCATCAACTGACATACCTATAGTCAGAACAATACCAGCAATTCCTGGTAAAGTAAGCACCATTCCTGTAGAGGCTAATACACCAAAGATAAAGAATAGATTTGCTATTAAAGCCACATTAGATACAATTCCAGCTCCGTAGTAATAAAATATCATATAAAGAAATACGATAAATAATGCAATCATAAAAGATTTCATACTTGCATCAATGGAAGCCTGACCCAATGAAGGTCCTACAACTGATTGTTGTAGAATATTAAGTTTCGATTTCAACTTACCAGAACCCAAAATATTTGCTAGATCATTTGCTTCACTAGAAGAGAATGATCCAGATATCACAGAACTACCTCCCTTAATTTGAGTATTGATAACAGGGCAAGATCTGATAGTTCCATCTAAGACAATAGCAACATGATTATCAATATTCTTTAATGTGATTTTACTCCATTTTTGAGCAGCAGCAGGCTGCATAGTCATACTAACCTCCCACTGACCATCTTGAATACTTGCGCTGGAATTAGATATAATATCTCCATTCAAGACAGAACCATCTTCATTTGCATCTTCATATATAGGAGAGGTTTTTAAAGCATAAACTTGTAAAGTCTTTCTTGTTTTATCTGAAGCTAAATATCCATAAGCAAATTTTATATTCTGATTAAGAAGTAATTTTTCTAACTTATTAAATAATTCCTTTAAATCTTCTTCATTATTCGTATTAGAATATCCTATGACAGGTCCAAAAGATCCCTCATCATTTGGCTGAAATAAGAATTGACCATTCTGGTTAAACATATTAACTGTTGTCAACCACTCTTTCATTATTATAGAATCTGACTCAGACAGACCTTTAAATTTGATTGATGATTGAGTGATATCAAAAACTTCATCTAGTTTATAAGACTCCCAGAATTCTAGTTTTGCAGGATCTGTTAAAATAGAGTTAACACGTTTAACATCTTTAGCTCCAGGTAGCTCAACAATAAACCTCCCAGATATTGAAGTTGTAAGAATATTTGGCCGAATATTTGCAAATCTCTCTGACCTTTCTTTTAGAGTTGTAAATGTTGTAGATATTATACCATCTATTTCCTTTCTTAGATATTTTACAACTTCTTCATTAGTTAATCCATTTACCTCCTTAAATTCTGATCCAAAAATATCTGACAAATCATTCCTTGCTTCTAATTCATTACCATACTCATCTTTAACTAAATCTAAATAATCTACAGAACTAGATTTCATTGCCATATCAGATAAATCTAACCTAGACAGAAAAATTTCATAACGATTTGATCCTTCGTATGCCCAATTAACTAATACATCTCTAATATCTACTTCTAAGGTTACGCTAATACCTCCTTTCAAATCTAATCCTAAATTAATCTGTTTATCTAAACATTCTTGATATGTATAGTTCTTAAATAATAAATTATAAACTCCTTGAGTTTCTTTAGTTAATTGGTTAACAGAAATAGAATCAATGTAGTATGATTCAAGTTTACTTAGTTCTAGGGTCTTATTACTAACGTAATCATTTTTAATATTGTCTTTCTCTTGTTTTACTAAACTGTCTACTATGGTAGAATCATAATCTATATTGTTGAAACTAAAAATATCAGAATTATTAAGTCTAATTGTATCTTGTTTAGTTGATAATTCAAATTCTATAAGAGTATCCTCAAATTTATAATAAACAGAAGAATCTAATTCAAATACTAACTGTTTAGTTGTATCCGTTCTATCAAGAGAATTAATAAACTCTTGGTTAATCTTCTCTTTTCTTAACTCATTCGCAATACTTTCTTCAGTAATTTTCGAGAGGTCAGTATTTTTATTTATTTCAAGTTGAGTTTCAGCG
>ERZ1047821.1542-NODE-1542-length-14725-cov-4.657260_pt1 | contig 14725 bp, 7 predicted proteins | sample MGYA00383096_ERZ1047821 | MGnify/ENA primary metagenome ERZ1047821 (study PRJEB29581, sample SAMEA5548366) | metagenome | biome: marine; feature: coastal; material: water | depth 25 m | study: Short-term variability in the microbial, nano- and picoplankton... | reverse complement strand
GAGTCATATCCAAAAGAAAGCGCATGTTTTTTCTCAATTTCACAATTAAATATTGCTCCAGTAATCATTTCACTTAACTCTTCTCTTTCACTCATTTCATAAAACTCATCTGATTGCTGTGTTAACTCTATAGACAATTGATCAAAAAAGTTTTCTACCGATTCCCCGAACAGAACCAAGCGGCCACCACTTTTAACCCAACTCATTATTTCATCTACCAACCCCGCTGATAATCTGCCTTCCGGTACCATCAGGACATCGAGGTTAGATAATCCTGAATCCAGAATATCATTTGGTCTTGACATTAGAAATGGTGTATTGAGGCGCTGTTCCAAATAATGCCAAATCTCTCCTGTATTAAGAGGAGAATGGCCTTCTCCAGCAAGCAATGCGATTTTCGGGCTTTGAATTTCATGGTAGGATGATGAACCAAAATCATTTCCTTTTTCTACATATCCCGTACGGCAGGTATTCATTTGAAGCTCCAAACCTTTTGAGGCTTTAATAATCAAAGAATCAATATTAAGCTCTGAATTTTCTCCCCTTGCAATGACTAAAGTTCCAGGTTCATATAAATTTCCATCAAGCTGAAATGATTTTTTGGCATATTTTACTTTAACATTAGTACTCAACAACCTTTCCAAGAAACGAGCAGACTCCATTGAATTCCATTTACAGACATAAGCAAATGCATCTTTCGAATCCTTAGGAATTGGCGAAATCCAAAATTCATTAGACTCAGGAATTTCACCCTTAAATGGCACTTCAGTCTCGCAAGCGAAGGCATTTAATCCAAAAGCATAAGGCAATGCCCATGCGGTAATATCATAGGTGAGCGAATCCGATAGCATGGTTTGTGGCTCAAAAAGAACCTTAACCATTGGTCCCTTGAGCTGATCAACAGAAACAACAATATCATTCGATTTTAACTCATAAGTGGTTTTTTCTTGAGAAGAATATGACCACCCTTTGATCAAGCTTCCTTCCTTTGGCTCTCTCACTTTGATATCATGAAGGGCAAGTAATCTGCGTAAAGAATTTATTTTGTAGGAATCTCCCGAAAGCACATAAGATTGATAGGTGTATGGAAAATCCTTATTGAAGTTTTGAAACTCTGAAATGAGTTCTTTTTTATGGAGGCAGGCCACTTCAACAGTAGATAAACTGGCAGCCACATGATGCTCTACCCGATCACTCAAGGTAAGGGTGTCTCCATTAGCGATAACAACGCTTGTTCCTGCCCTGCCACTTCCAGCTTGTTCATAAGTCATACCAATGGCACCGTTGTACATGGGATAGGTATCTCCGTAACTAGGATAAAGCAAGTCAAAAATCTCTTTTGAAAAATAAAGCCAATTGTTGGCATCAAAATATTTTGCATGATTTTCACCAATGTATTCCTGAAACTTACGTTGCCAATCAGTTATTACTTCATGATACGGTTCAGCTGCTGGTGGAAAATAATAGTTCTCATTAATTCCTTGCTCATGGACATCAACATGCACATGAGGCATCCATTGATTGTATTTTTTTATTCTTTGTTGGGATTCGACTTGAGTCAACCATGCCCAATCTCTATTCAAATCAAATAAATAATGATTTAAACGCCCACCTGGCCATGGCTCTTGATGTTCCAATGACATTACATTCGTATTTCCTTCAAGCGATGCATATTGCTTAAAAAAATTGACGTACCGATCTCTACCATCTGGATTAAGACAAGGGTCAATAATAACAACAACACTATCCAGCCATTCCTTTTTGTCTCTTAGTAAAATTAGCGCAGTTTTCATTGCGGCTTCTGTTCCTGAGCTTTCATTTCCATGTACATTATAGCTCAACCAAACTATTGGAATATTTTCGTTTACACTTGAGTTCAGGTGATTCGTTCTAATCTTTTCAAGGTTATTAATTGTAGTTTCGCTTCCTATAAACATGAGCTGTAATACTCTTCCCTCATTACTTGACCCATAAGACTCAAGCTTTGAATTCAATGGAAACGCCCGATTCAATCCCTCAAAATAATCAACAACTTGTGCATGTGTAGAAAATTCAGCACCTATTTCATGACCTAATATGGATTTTGATGAAAAGGTGTTCTGTGAAAAAAAAGTTTGCGCAGAGACAAGAACGACGAGCAAAAATAAAATCTTCATATTATAAAGTTTAGCATATAAAAGTAAGAAATCTAGAAGTGATTCCCTTATTCGTTTGAATCTAACTGCTGCATATTCACCAATCTTGCATACATCCCGTCTTTATCCATCAATTCCTTATGTTTTCCTGATTCAGCAATAGATCCCTTGTCTAAAACCAAAATCTGATCGGCTTTTTTAACAGTAGATAATCTGTGGGCAATGACGATGGAAGTTCTGCCTTTCATTAATATTTCCAATGCATCCTGAACAAGCTTTTCTGACTCGGAATCTAGTGCAGACGTGGCCTCGTCCAGAATTAAGATTGTAGGGTCTTTTAAGATAGCTCGGGCTATAGCAATGCGTTGCTTTTGACCACCTGACAGCTGAATTCCTCGATCACCAACCTCTGTTTTAATACCCTCGGGGAATGATGAAATGAATTCCCAAGAATTCGCTTTCTTCGCGGCTTCAACTACTTCTTCGTTTGTTGCTGTGGGCTTACCGAAGATTATATTATCATATATGGAGCCTGAAAAAAGTAGAACATCTTGTGGCACATATGCCATCTGAGACCGTAAATACTTCAAATCATAATCTCCAATATTTTCTGAGTCTACTCGCAATTCACCATTTTGAATATTATAAAAACTCAAAATCAAACTTGCGATAGTGGTCTTTCCAGAACCACTTGAACCAACAAGAGCAACTTGTGCATTTTTATTAATATCAAATGTTACATTCTCGAGTACAGAAATGTCTGGCCGTTGAGGATAATTAAAACTTACATTTTTGAATGATATATTACCAGAAATCCCTTTTTCCAATTTGCCCTCTAAACCATCATTTTCAGTATCATTATTGATGATGACCATTAAGTTTTCTATTGCACCAAAAGTCTTCTGAATATTTGCATAAAGGTCTGGAAGAGAACCTACACTTGCACCCATCATAATGGTAAATAAAACAAACTGATAGAAACCCTCACTTGAAAGTTCAGGATTGGGTCCTTGCGTCAATATAAGTCCTTGCCAAACGATAAATACTATGGCTCCAAACAAACAAAAAATAATGAAGGATACGAAAAGACCTCTCCAAATACCACTTTTTACATTTAAATTTCGAATCTCTTGGGTTTTACCCTTGTAATTCTTAATTGCGAAGTATTCAAAAGTAAAGGCCTTAACATTTGAAATACCTGATAAGGTTTCCTCAATAATTGAATTTGATTCAGCCGCGAAATCTTGAGCTTGCTTACTTAATTTTCTAATAAAACGACCAAAAAAAACAGCCAACAAAGCCATAATCGGAACTGTTGCCAACATAATTAGTGCCAGCTTCCATGAAATGAAAAACAGAAATGCTACTCCTCCCAGAATGATAATCACTTGTCTAAAAAATTCAGCAACAGTAGTTCTTAAAGTATCCTGTATTTGAGTTATATCAGAAGAAACCCTGCTTGTCAATTCTCCCACTTTATTTACATCAAAAAAATTCATTGGCATAAAAATCATTCTTTCAAAAGCGGTATTCCTAAGGTCTCTTAAGGCATTTTCTGTTACATTATTGAAAATGACTACCCTAAGAAAAGAAAAAAGAGCCTGAAATCCGAAAAGGATGAATAAACCATAGGCCACATCTGTAGCATTTTGAAAATTCAACAATTCTATACTACTTGGCGCTGATGCTCCCACTGAAGAAGAACCCGATCCTAATAGTTTTCCCATCAAATAAGGAAACATTAAACCAGCAGAAGAAGAAAGGATTAGAAATATCCATCCGATAAAATACCACAATAAATAGGGCTTTAAGAAATACATCAAATTTCTTTTCTTTCTATCTATTTCCATGTTCTTCAATTAAGAATGTAAAACTATTTATAATGATCAACAATTAGCATACAAAAATAGTTGTTTAAACGAGTATTGGATTTTTTTAAATATTTTTATCGATAACATTTGAATTCTATAAAAAAGTTCTATCTTTGCAGTCCTCAAATGAATAATTATTTGAACTGAATAAGATGAAAAGAACGTTCCAACCTTCGTTAAGAAAAAGAAGAAACAAGCATGGTTTCCGTAGTAGAATGGCAACTAAAAATGGTCGCCGCGTATTGGCTACTCGTCGCAGGAAAGGCAGAAAAAAGCTTTCTGTTTCAGACGAAACTATGGCAAAACGATAATTTTAAGGAATCGTTTAAAAATATTTAAACCCTCACTGAGGGTTTTTTTTTGCCCCAAAATATTTAAATATCAATAAAAAAGCCCTCAACAGTGAGGGCTTCCATTATAAGTGAAAATGATTTGAGATAGTTTTACACAAGCACTTTTGGTGCCGCTGCCAGTATTGACGCATCCGCCTCTTCCTTATAGGTCTCGAAATTATCTACAAACTTAGATGCCAACTTAGACGCAGTTTCATCATATGCAGATGAATCTGCCCATGTTTGCTTTGGATTAAGCAATTCTGATGGAACACCCGGACAAGAAGTTGGATATGCCAACTCAAAAACAGGTAAGTCTTTAAACTCTTCAGCATCAAGGGCTCCTTCCAAAGCAGCAGTAATCATAGCCCTTGTATAAGAGAGCTTCATTCTACTTCCTTCTCCATAACTACCACCAGACCAGCCGGTATTTACTAACCAAACAGTTGTATCGGACTCTTTTAATTTCTCACCTAACAGTGTCGCATATTTCGCAGGATGCAAGGGTAAAAACGCTGCACCAAAACATGCAGAAAAGGTTGTTGTTGGTTCTGTGATACCTACCTCTGTTCCAGCTACCTTAGCAGTGTAACCAGAAATAAAATGATACATGGCCTGCTCGTTAGTCAATTTTGAAATTGGAGGCAGAACACCAAATGCATCACAGGTCAAAAAGAAAATATTCTTTGGAGAATTTCCTTTTGATGGCAATACAATATTATCGATGTGATGTATGGGATAGGAAACTCTCGTATTCTCTGTAATCGTGCCATCAGTATAATCTGGCGTTGAGCTTTCATTATTGAATCCAATATTCTCTAGGATTGCACCAAATTTAATCGCATCATATATTTGCGGCTCTTTATCTCTTGAAAGATCTATTGTTTTGGCGTAACAACCTCCTTCAAAATTAAAAACAGTATCATTACTCCAACCATGCTCATCATCTCCTATCAATGCCCGATTTGGATCAGATGAAAGAGTTGTTTTACCGGTTCCGGATAATCCAAAAAACACTGCCGTATCTCCTTTTTTACCAATATTAGCCGAACAGTGCATTGAAAGAACATTTCGATCATGAGGCAAAACAAAATTCAAGACAGAAAAAATTCCTTTTTTAATTTCACCTGTATAACCCGTCCCGCCAATCAAAATCATTTTTTTACTGAAATTTAGAACAGCAAAATTATGTTGCCTAGTCCCATCTATCTCAGGATCCGCCATGAATCCGGGAGCACAAACGATATTCCAATCAGGTGAAAAAGATTCTATTTCTTCCTGATTAGGTCGTAAAAACATGTTATAAGCAAACATATTGGACCATGGCAACTCTGTTACAATACGAATATTCATTCGAAAGTCATCATCCGCACAAGCATAAGAATCTCGAACATAAATATCTCTGCCAGACAAATAAGATTTCATTCTCGCGTACAATGTGTCAAAATGAGCAGAGCTTATTCCTTTATTGATTCCCCCCCACCAAACAGCGTCTTTGGTTATATCATCTTCTACGATGAAACGGTCTTTGGGAGATCTTCCTGTAAATTCACCAGTATCGATTGCTAGAGCCCCAGTATCAGTGAGCAATCCTTCACCTTGCAAGATGGAATCTTCTACCAGTTCTGCAGGGGTTAAATTCCAAAATTGATTTCCTGTATTTGATAAGCCTATTAAAGAAGACAAATCAGAATTGGAACCAAAATTCCCGAATAATTCCATAAAAAAAATTTATAAGCTATCGCTTCAATTTGTAACAAAATTAAACATTATGAAGCCCACAAAGAAGATAATTACCCCTGATTTTACTAACAATATAATAAGTCGTTGTTGACAAGTTAATTAGAAAAATTGATGAAAATTGCGTATATTAAGTTAGTGTCAAGTATACACTTATGATTGGCATGTCTTTTGATTATTACATTGAAAACCAAAAGATATGATAAAACCTCAAAACAATAGCCAGAAAACATATGTGTACTTAGGTGTTGTACTTTCCTCGGCTGTAGTACTTGCCGCATTCACGTATTCAGAAAAAGATCAATTAGATACAGAGCTTTCAAAAGTAGAACCTGTTGAGATTAATTTCACGATTGAAAAAACCAAAAAACCAGAAATTAAAAAACCTCGAACTATTCCAAGAAAAGCAACTAAACAGGTAGCTACAGATATCAAAAAAAACGTTTCATCGACCAGTAAAATCACAAAAAACACCACGAAATCAATCAATAACAATGTTAAGGTAAAGGGGATTGACATAAATTTCAATACAAATCCAAACTATAAGATTGTGAATATTATTGAACCAGTAGTAGACTTCCCGGATGTAGAAGCAGAATTTAAAGGTGGGTATACAGAAATGAACAAATACATTACCCATAACTTAAATTTAAACGAGCTCTACGATTTAATAAATACAAATGAGCTATTGGTGCCAGTGGAATTCATCGTTTCAGAATACGGAAAAATCATAGATGTGAAAATTAAAGATAATGTGAATTATGAGTTAAAGAATCAAATTATTAACCTTATGAAAGGAATGCCAAACTGGATTCCTGCGGAATTGAATGGAAGAAAAGTAAGTTCAAGAATATTTCTCCCCATTAGAATTTATTTTCAATAAGAATTGTTAACAATTTGAATTATTGCGTTAACAACAAAGGATAAAACTTTATAGCTTCGCTTAGAAAATATATTTAATGAGAATAACACTACTTTTTTTATTTTTCATCACCTATTTATCGGGTGTAACTGCGCAGACTGCTGAATCAGTTCAATTAGAAAATGAGACAACACTTATTGATACAGTAAAGCAGGATAACAATTTGTATGTTATCAAAAATGATAGGGATTTAATTCCTTTCAGAAGACTAAACAGAAAAATCAAGACGCTCTCCGTCAGTGCAGACAACAACATGCTATGGAAGAACCTGAAGCTTTTCACCGATGTGGATTCCATTAACTCCAAATACTTAGCGTCTCCAAAAAATGAGGTCGAAGCCCTTGATTTCAATGATATATTAATTGTCTCATTTTATCCCAAAACAACAGACTCAATTCAAAAATATCTTAACGATCTTAAAATACTGAATCGGTCGCATAAAGAATTTGTTGTAGTCGTCGTATATGGCCCAGCCTCCTACTTAGATTATATTCCTATGCAAAATATAGATGCATTGGTGCATTGTAGACACGATACGAAAAAAAACATAAGCGCCACGGCTCATCTATTGTTTGGAGCCATTGGAACCAATCCTAATCTCACATCCAATCAGTCAATAGAAACAAAATCAAATGGGCGGTTAAGCTTTTCATCTCTTAAGGATTCAAAAATCTCAGAGGGAAGCTTCAAGAAAATTGATGAGATTGCATTAAATGGGATTTCAGAAGGTGCATTTCCCGGGTGTCAAGTACTTGTTGCAGTAAAAGATTCGATCGTCTACAGAAAAAGCTACGGAACCCATACTTATGACATCGATTCTAAGAAAGTAAAAAATGATGATGTATATGATATTGCCTCAATAACAAAAATTGCAGCATCAACAATGATGGCCATGTATCTAGAGTACAGAGGCATGCTTGATATTGATGACACCCTTGGTAAATACATCAAAGACATTACAGGTGATACTGATTTCTCAAAAATTAAAATTCGTGAAATGATGGCGCATCAATCAGGTCTCAAATCATGGATTCCTTTTTATTTGAAAACAATGAGTGAAGGTCAGCTTAAAAAGAGCTTGTATAGAAGTGTACCTGATTCTATATACAACATTAAGGTTGCTGATGATATTTACTTAAAAAGTGATTATGAGCAAACAATGTACAATCGAATACTCAATACAAGTCTAGGGTCAAAAAAATACAAATACTCTGATTTATGTTATTATTTCACTCAAAAAGTTTTTGAAGCAATACTCAACGAAAAGCAAGAAGACTTTGTTCATGAGATGATTTATGAACCTTTAGGGTTACAAAACATAAGATATTTGCCACTTGATTACTTTGAAAAAGAAAGAATAGTACCTACAGAACATGACTCAACTTTCAGAAAGCAGTTAATTCACGGTTATGTTCATGATCCTGGAGCGGCAATGCTTGGTGGAGTCGGTGGACATGCAGGAGTTTTCAGTAACGCGACTGATCTTGCAAGTATTATGCAGGTATTTCTAAAAAATGGAAGTTACGGTGGGCAGACTCTTTTTAATGAAGAAATCCGTAAAGATTTTACCCGTAAACAATTCGAAAAGAACAGAAGAGGTGCTGGCTTTGACCGCCCCAGAGAAAATGGAGGAGGAACTTGTGACTATCTCGCCTCACCGACTAGTTTCGGACATTCGGGATTCACGGGAACTTTGGCTTGGGCCGATCCTGAGCATGACATTATTTTTGTGTTTCTTTCCAATCGCGTCAATCCTGATCAGGAGAATTGGAAAATTAGAGACATGAATATACGAACAGATATTCAACATGTTATTTATCAAGCATTGGGGATAAGATAATTTAATCTTTCACCCTATTCAAGCCCATCATTTTTAGGATGAACCTCGGCAAAGATTTGCCAGGCTTACGTTTTTTCAAATGGATATACCAACCAATTTTTTTAAGGATTGGCACCTTGTGGGTTTCAACAAATTCAATCCATGTCCCGTCAGGATCTTCCACATATGAAAACCTCCCTCCTGCTTCTCCCATGTCAAATGTGTCTGAACTATCCACGGTAAAAGGGAAACCCTTTGATTCACATTCTTTCTGCAATGCATTCATTCCCTGCACATCAAAACACAAATGAATAAAACCCCAGTCGCCCCAGAACCTGTTTTCAAATATTTTTCGACAATCCGTCCTGTCTATAGACTGAATGAGCTCTATACTCGTGTCTCCGAGTAAAGGTGCAAATGGTCCCTTTCTAGGCTTACTATGCTTTAATAATACTCTTCTGAATTTACCATTACCAGATTCAAAGCTATCCAAATCATTAAACGAATCGGTTTGATCGTAAACAATTTGATCATATCCCAATATGTCTTTATACAGCACCAACGATTTGTCAATATCGGAAACTCCAATAATAGAACCGGCTACACCTCCACATTTTGATGGATGACCTGTATTTGAAAACCAATCCTTTGATTCAACCACCTCAAACATATTACCGTTTGGTCCTTTAACAAAAAAATGATTTTTACCCTCAGGGCTTTGTAGAATTTTTGATGCTGTTTCAACACCATTACCTATCATATTCTTGTATGATGCATGAACATCTCTAGACTTTATTTTACAAGCAATCATTCCATAATCGCCAAGTTGAATATTAAATGCTGCTTTTTCTGTATTACGTGAGGTAAATTGCCAAATTTCAAAACCTCCTCCCCCATCCATACTTAAGGCAAGGGTCGCTGTTCGAGAGTGAACACTATCTCCAGTATATCGAGTCATTAAAGGAGCTTCTGCGGCTTCTTCAAAGATTTTTACATTGACGCCGAAATTCTTTCTATACCATGCCCATGAATGCTCAACATCAGGAACTCCAATTCCCATTTGTTGAATACCGCAAATTATTTTCTCCATTATCGTTTAGTTTTATCTAATTGCTTTGTCGTTAAAAATAACATATCCATAGCTAATCTGGAATGCAAAAGGATCTTTTTGTTCAGGAAAAAAGTTTAAAGTCATCCGGATGGGTCCAACAATCGTATGATAAACCAAAGAGGACGACAATAAAAACTTTGAATCCGTAAAGAGTTTGGCAGACTGAAAAACACCATTCTGACTTTTGGATAATTTCAAGATAGGTTGGTACCAATACGAATCCAATCTCAAATCAATTTTTTCCTTCAATGAAAAGACAACATTAAGTCCAGATCCAAAGAATTGGGAGGATCGATATTCAGGTAAAAAAAAGGTGTTCATGTCTGGCAACACATCGAAGTAAGGAATTGAAAGTAAAGAAGCCGTATAATTTGCAAAAAGAGGCTGTGTACTAAAAACAGATTTCATGTGAAAACCAAGATGCATAAATCTGTTCGAAAGGAAATAAGATTGAAACTCGGTTTCAAAGTTAAACCACCTATGCCGCCTATTTACAGTATCTATTAAAATAGAGGTTGAACCAGGATACGTATTCTCTTCTCCATCCACATATCGAATTTTAAATAAAAACTTAGACCCTTCATTCGCAAACTGTTTTCTGTTAAGCGTATTGTGCTCATAGTCCCATGAAAATGAATATCCAGAAAAGCGAGTGATGTCTGAAGTATCCTGATTCGTAAAGGCATCTGTTTGGTAATAATCATCTTCCATGGCAAAATATCGAAAATCGAGCTCTGTATTTGAGCTGTTGGTTATAGGCATTTTAACCCTTACCCCTCCATACATTTCATACTGAACCAAAAATGAAGGACGAACATCTTCAAAAAAAGTAGCAAAGCTCTGAAAATAATCCCAACGATTCATCACAAAGTACGCCTTTGCAGAAATGGGAAGAACAGAAGGAAAATCTATTTTAAAATCTGTTTTCACAGAACCATAAAATTTCCCAAAATAGGATTCAGCGTGAATAGCAGAGGCAAATTTCCCGATATTTTGATAGGTAAGCCCGAGATATCCTGTATTGACAGGTCTAGATGAAAAATGACCGCCAACATCGATTTTGAACTCCTTTGACTTATCCACTTTTAAATCTAAACGAAACGTAGAATCGTCTTTCAAAGAAAAATTTGGAAACATATAAGCAATTTCAGGAGTTGAATTCAATCTAAAATATCGCTTTTCAAATTCCTCTGCATTAAGATTCTTATTGTCCTTTAACATCGTAGCTTGAGCAAAAGCAATATTGGAATTATTTCTCTCATTTGTATTTACCCCTGAAACATTAAGAGGAATAATATTCGATCTGAATTTTTTTCTTGAGAATGCAAGCTCGTCTTTAGATACCCTGCTTTCAACATGCTTAAGAATTGAATCCATCTGCTTAATTGTTGCATTGTAACCTTCATCAATGGCTTCTTTTATTTTTTCAAAGGCAAAGGTTCCAATATTTAACTCTGGAAATATGATCAAACCTTCATCACAAGGCAAATTAAAACTCGTAGGAGTTGTTGTCATACTGACAAGTACCCCAAACATATCCCTTTCATCAGGAATATTTGCATTTTGAGAAACATTACTTCCAATTATATAATCAGCATCAAACTCATTATACATAACGTCTGCAGGGAAATTATTATATAATCCTCCATCAAAATACAAGGTGTCATGAATACGAATCGGATTAAGGTATAAAGGATAGGTCATAGAAGCGCGAACTGCCTCATTTAAATTCCCGTTAGAAAAGGTGATACTCTTTTTATGCACAACATCAGAGGCAACACATCTAAATGGGACAAATAAACTATCAAAATCTTTATTTATGGAAGCACTTACATGCCCCATCTTCATAAGCATTTCAAAATCTAAAAAAGAGGGAGTAATTACATTAAGCGGTATTGATTTGCGAATAATACTGTCTTTTGAAACTGAGAAACTTATGGCAGATGCATTACGATCTACATCTCGAAAAAGAAAATGATTTTTTTCAGAAATTTTGCCTTTTGCCATGAGAAGAAATTCATCTGAAAGAACGAATTCCTCAATTTGCTGAGGACTGTAACCACAAGCATAAAGGCCTCCGATTAAAGCTCCTGCCGAAGTGCCGCTGATATAATCAATTGGGATTCCATTTTCTTCTAATGCTTTAATAACTCCCAAATGAGCCACAGCAGAGGCACCCCCACCACTCAAAACTAGCCCTACTCGCTGCTGACCAAAACCAATAGCCGAAATAAAAATCACTGTGAATAAGAGGAAACTAATTTTCAATTGCTTTCTTTTGTAATAGAATTTTACCAAAATTAGATAAAATGAATGGGAACAAGAATGGTTTTGACAAAGAATTAACCATTACTTTAAAATGTTTTTTTGGATTCGAAGAAACGTTAAAAGAGGAACTTATAGAATATGGATATAATGACATAGAGATACTCAATAGAGCTGTTCAAATTAAGGGCAAGTGGAAAGATGTTTATTTTCTTAACCTTCATTCAAGGTGTAGTATAGCAATTTTGGTTGAAATTGCTAGCTTCAGGATTAAATCTGAAAATGATTTGTTTAACCGTGCATCTAAAATCAAATGGTCGGAATATTTTGACGTAAAAAAAACCTTCGCGGTAAAAGGAGCCATTTATTCTGATTTGTTTACCAATACACATTATCCTTATTTATTGGTGAAAGATGCTATTGTTGATCACTTTAGAGATCTTACTGGAGATCGACCTGATATAGAAATTAAACGCCCTCAAGTACTTATCGATTTATATATTAGCAATACGCAAGTTACGATATCTGTAAATACCAGTGGAAACCCTCTTTTCCAGAGAGGTTATCGCAATGCATCTGGTGAAGCGCCGATCAATGAAGTTGTTGCCGCATCCTTAATTCGAATGTCTGGATGGGATAGAAAAACGACATTATTAGATCCCTTTTGCGGCTCAGGCACCCTCTTAATTGAAGGCGCATTACTGGCAACAGGTATTCCTTCTAATATTGAAAGACAACACTATGCTTTCAAAAACTTTAAAAATTTCGATCAAAAGTTGTGGGATGAAATTTACAATAACGCAACCAGAATAGTAAGAAAATTACCCTGTAGATTTATTGGCTCAGATATTTCTGATGAGATGGTGCTAAAATCAAGGAGAAACCTCAGGGAATTTAGCTTTGGAAGATTTATAGAAATCTCTGGAAAACCATTTAATGAGGTCAAGAAAACAGATGAAGCACTTTTTATTATATCGAACCCTCCATATGGTCAAAGGCTCGAATTAGATGAAGAATTGTATTCAGAAATTGGCACATGGCTCAAGCATGAAATAAAAGAAGGCACCGCCTGCATCATTTCCGCAAGTGAAGAAGGTTTTAAATCAATAGGATTAAAGCATTCTAAAAAAGTAAAAGTATACAACGGAAATCTAGATTGTAGTTTTCGCTCTTATGAATTATTCGAGGGGAAAAGAAAAGATACTATGTCTTAACTATTTTCTTTTCGAAACCTCAACATAATCGCGACTCTCGTATCCAGTATAAATTTGTCTTGGACGTCCAATTGGCTCTCCATTTTCAGTCATTTCTTTCCATTGTGCAATCCAACCTGGCAGTCTACCTATCGCAAACATTACAGTGAACATTTCTGTCGGAATACGCAAGGCCTTATAGATAATTCCTGAATAAAAATCTACATTAGGATATAAGTTTCTTTCTTTAAAGTAATCATCCTCTAAAGCCACTTTTTCAAGCTTCTTGGCAATATCTAGTAATGGATCATTTACTCCAAGTTTTTCTAAAACCTCATCGCATGATTTTTTGATAATTCTTGCTCTTGGGTCAAAGTTTTTATAAACTCTATGACCAAAGCCCATTAGTCTAAAAGGATCATTTTTGTCTTTGGCTTTTTGAACCCATTTATCTACATTCCCCCCGTCAATGTGAATTTTCAATAACATCTCTATCACTTTTTGGTTTGCACCACCATGTAATGGACCCCACAAAGCACATATACCTGCGGAGATTGACGAATAAAGATTCGCTTGTGAAGAACCAACAATTCGAACTGTAGAAGTTGAACAATTTTGTTCGTGATCGGCATGTAAAATCAATAATTTATTTAGCGCATTTACAATTACTGGATCAACACTGTAATCTTCAGTCGGCATAGCAAACATCATGTGAAGAAAGTTCTCGCAATAATTGAACTCATTTCTTGGATACATAAATGGATGCCTCATCGAATTTTTGTAAGACCATGCCGCCAAGGTTGGTAATTTTGCGATCAACCTTTGAATCGTCAAATTAACGGCCTCAGAATTTCGATTTGGATTTTGAGACTCAGGATAAAATGTAGCAAGAGACGAAACCATAGAAGAAAGAACACCCATGGGATGAGCTTTGGCCGGATAGGCTTCGAAAAATCGTTTCATGTCCTCGTGAACCAGAGTGTGTCGCTTGATACTCCTCTCAAAAAGCTGGAATTCAATACTGTTCGGTAATTCTCCGTAAATTAAAAGATAAGCAACTTCAGTAAAAGAAGCTTTTTCAGCTAGCTGCTCTATTGGATAACCTCTATATCTTAGTATTCCTTTCTCCCCATCCAAAAATGTAATGGCGCTTGTTGTTGCACCTGTATTTTTGTAGCCCGGATCAATAGTAATGTATCCCGTTGACGCTCTCAGTTTTGATATATCAACAGCATTTTCTTTTTCTGATCCCGTTACAACAGGTAATTCATGTTCTTTTCCATCTAAAATAATCTTTGCTTTCTCGCCCATTCCTGAATATAAATTTACGTTGAATT
>ERZ1047821.1540-NODE-1540-length-14745-cov-4.454459_pt1 | contig 14745 bp, 13 predicted proteins | sample MGYA00383096_ERZ1047821 | MGnify/ENA primary metagenome ERZ1047821 (study PRJEB29581, sample SAMEA5548366) | metagenome | biome: marine; feature: coastal; material: water | depth 25 m | study: Short-term variability in the microbial, nano- and picoplankton... | reverse complement strand
CTGTAATGCTTTATTCTGTAGGTAAAGATTCAAGTGTGATGCTTCATCTTGCTAGAAAGGCTTTCTTCCCATCAAAGATTCCTTTCCCGTTGCTCCATGTAGATACAGGATATAAATTTAGAGAGATGTATGAATTCAGAGATTCGTTTACTAAAGAAATTGGAGCAAATTTAATTATATACAGAAATGAAGATGCAATAGAAAAAGGATTCCATCCTTCCAAAAATGGAATTGCAAAATGCTGTGGAGCATTAAAAACTCAAGCCTTACTAGATGCTCTGGATAAATACAATTTTAATGCAGCTATAGGTGGAGCAAGGAGAGATGAAGAAAAGTCACGTGCCAAAGAAAGAATTTTCTCTTTTCGTGACACCTTTGGTCAATGGAATCCTAAGTCACAAAAACCAGAATTATGGAACATTTTTAACGGAGAAATTGACGAAAACGAATCTGTAAGAATTTTCCCTTTATCTAGTTGGACAGAAACAGATATTTGGAATTATATTAAACATGAAAAAATAGAAATTACCCCTTTATATTTTTCAAAAAATAGAAATATGATAATACAAGATAAAAGCCTAATACCTGCTGAGGGTTCAGGAAATCAGCGCTCAACTATGGTTGAATCAAGATTTAGATCCCTAGGCTGTATGCCATGTACAGGTGCGGTTCGTTCTAATGCAACTAATGTAGATATGATAATTGAAGAGACTATTAAAGCCAAAAGAAGTGAGCGTGAGACTAGGATTATTGATCACGGTTCCAACTCAATGGAAGATAAAAAAAGAGAAGGTTATTTCTAATATGAAAAAAAATACAAATGATACTGTACTTAGATTTATGACATGCGGAAGTGTTGATGATGGGAAAAGTACGGTTATAGGCCGACTTTTATTTGATACCAAAACAATTCTAACTGACACATTAAATCAAATTAAAAATACTTCTAAGAAAAAAGGTATGACAGAAATTGACCTTTCATTAATAACTGATGGTCTTCAAGCGGAAAGAGAACAAGGAATTACTATTGATGTTGCTTATCGATATTTTAGTACAGGGAATCGTAAATACATTATCGCTGATGCTCCTGGTCATGAACAATATACTAGAAATATGGTTACAGCTGCATCCACTGCGCAACTTGCAATAATTTTAATTGATGCACGAAAAGGAATTTTAACACAAACCAAACGCCATACTTTTTTAACAAAATTAGTCGGAATAAAACATATTATAGTTGCAATTAATAAAATGGATTTAATTGAATTTGACGAAGCCAAATATAAATCTATTTGTGATAATTATAAAAAATTTGAAAAAATTTTTTCTTCATTAAATACATCAATTAATATTGAATTTCTACCAATGTCAGCACTTAAAGGAGATATGATTGTAGATAGAGGTAATTCTATGGATTGGTATAAAGGTCCTACACTCCTAGAATTTCTAGAAAATCTTGATACCACTCATGACAATAAAGAATCATCATTAAGATTCCCTATTCAGTATGTATGTCGACCAAGAGAATCTGAAAATCAAGAACTTCATGATTTTAGAGCTTTTATGGGGCGAATAGAATCTGGTTTTTTAAAAATTAATGACAAAATAAAAATTTTGCCCTCTGGAAATAAATCATCAATAAAAGAAATTAGAGTTGGAGAAAAAAACATTAATGAAGCTATACCTGAACAATCAGTTACAGTTACATTGACAGATGAAATTGATATATCTAGAGGAGATATGTTAGTTCATCAAGATGATTCAATTGAGGCTATTAAAAATTTTACAGGGATGGTTTGTTGGTTTTCTGAAATACCACTTTCAATTAATAGAACTTATTTAATAATGCATACAACTCGCACGTCTAAAGCAAAAATTACAAATATTAACCATAAAATAAATATTGAGACTCTTAATCATGAAGAAGCAAATGAACTTAAAACAAATGATATTGCAAATATCTCATTTAAATTAGCACAACCATTAATTGTTGATGATTATAATGAAAATAGAGGCACTGGCGCCTTTATTATAATTGATGAAACTACTTTTCATACAGTGGGTGCCGGGATGATTCAATTATTGGATTAGTAAGAAAAATAACTTAAAATATCAATAAATTTTATAAGGAAAGTAAAAAATGACCTATGTTGTAACCGAATCATGCATTCAATGTAAATATACGGATTGTGTTGATGTTTGTCCTGTTGATTGTTTTGTTGAAGGCCAAAATTTTCTGGCAATTGATCCAGAAGAATGTATTGACTGTACTTTATGTGTTGCAGAGTGTCCAGTTGAAGCAATTTTTGCTGAAGATGATGTTCCTGAAGGGCAACAAGAATTTATAGAAATTAATGCGAGACTTGCCAAAGTTTGGCCGCTTATAACTGCTAGAAAAGACCCTCTTCCAGATGCAGAAAAGTTTAATGATGAAACTAATAAACGAGAATTATTAATCGAAAAATAATTTTTAATCTTATCAATCTAATTTTTTAAATATCTTTATATGTTTTTATAATTAATAAATGCAAACTATATCAAAAAATAATTGGATTGAAGGGGAAATTTTAGAACATACCAACTGGACTAATTCTTTAGCATCAATAAAAATTGATGCTAAAGTAAACCCATATACTGCAGGACAATTTACTAGAATTGGGCTAGAAATAAATAATGAAATAATTAGTAGACCTTATTCATATGTAAGCGCGCCTTGTGATAATTTTTTAGAGATTGTTTATGTAAAAATACCCAATGGAATCCTTACTCCAAAAATCAGTAAACTTAAGCCTGGCGATAAATTACTAGTTAATAATAATGCCTATGGTTTTTTTGTTATGAAAGAAGTTCCAAAAGGTGATAATTTATGGATGATGGCAACAGGAACAGGCCTTGGCGTTTTTATTTCGCTTTTAAAAACACAAGAACCTTGGGAAAAATTTAAAAAAGTTATTTTAATTCATGGTGTTAGAAAAAAGAATGAATTAACTTACCAAGACCAAATAACTCAATTTCAAGATAAATATCCAAATAAACTAACTTATATAAAATCTATCACTAGGGAAAAAATTGATGGTTCTTTAAATATAAGAATACCTAATAGTATTAAAAATAGAGCTTTAGAATCTATTGCTGATACAGAAATATCTAAAGACTCTCAATTTATGATATGTGGAAATCCAGAAATGATAAAAAATACAATCTCAAATTTAAATTTAAGAGGTATTGAGATTAATAGAAAAAATAAACCTGGAAATATAACTATAGAAAAATATTGGTAAATTAATTATATTGACCATAATCTAGTTTTGCCAATTGCAAACAAACCAAAACTTAGCAATAAAAATAAACCTATTGATAAACCAAAGGTTGAGAACCAAAGTATTGGAACAAGAAGGCCTGCGACAACTGATGAAAATAACATTTGCATAAAAGCCTGACCTGAGGCTGCTGTTCCTCTTATTTTTGGAAAACAATCTAAAGCAGCTATAGAAATAATTGGCATTGCTGAAGCCATACCTATATTATAAAGAGCGATAAATCCTATATTAATAAAGGCATTATTTGGCATAAAATAACAAAATATTAAATTAGATAAAGAAATAAAAAACATCCAATAGTAGCCAAATTTTAATATTAATTTTGAATCTATATTTCCAGCAGCTTTTTTTACAATTAAAGATCCAAGTATCATTCCTGTAACTGTTGGTATAAATAAATATCCAAACTGTTGAGGTGTAAATCCAAGATGGTCAATTAAAAATATAGGGCTTGCTAAAACATAGATAAAAAAAGCTGCAAAATTAGATGATACAGATAGCACCAATAAAACAAATTCTTTATCTAATAATAATGATTTATATCTTTTAATAGCTCCTAATACTGTAAATGGCACACGCATTGATTTATCAACAGTTTCAGGCAAAATAATTGAGCTCATTATCATTGCGATTGCCGCATATACTGCAAGAAAAACAAATATAGCTTGCCAATGAAAACTTAACAGCAACCCTCCAATCATTGGGGCAATTGCTGGCGCTATACCAAATAAGATCTGAACAGTTGCCATAACTCTTTGAGCCTCAGCACCATGATATAAATCTCTCACCATTGCTCTAGCAACGACACTTGCGGCTCCGCCCCCTATTCCTTGCAATGCCCTAAAAAACCACAATGATTCAATAGTAGATGAAAATACACATCCTAAAGATGCAATAAAAAATAATACTAATCCCCATTGAAGAGTTTTAATGCGTCCAATACCATCTGAAATTGGCCCATGAAATAAAAGCATTATTGTGTAAGGTAAAAGATAAAAAGTTAAGCTCTGCTGAACACCTTGAGGTGAAGCTAATAAATCTCCACCAATAATATGAAAAGCAGGAAGATAAGTATCAATAGCAAAGGGCGCTAAAGAAGATAATGCTGCTAAAGTAATTACTTTGGGATTTAGAAAAAGACTCATTAACTTAATTATATTTTAATTAAGGTGTGGCGTGAAATTTTTCTAGTCTTTCTTTTTCTTTACCTTCTGAAATATTCTTTGAATTTTGATTTGTTCTGAATACGATAGGTTTCGCTTCTATTCCGGGATTTTGTGAATCTTTAATTGCTTGATCAATTAAATTTCGATTTGGAGATTTTGTACAAACAGGATCTGCACTTTCAGCATCACCAGATAATAAAAATGCTTGGCATCTACAGCCCCCTAAATCATTTTCTTTTTCTGAACAACTTCGACAAGGTTCTTTCATCCAATCATCGCCTCTAAACTTATTAAAAGCTGGTGAATCGTACCATGCAGCTTTTAAAGGAGAATCATTAACATTAGGAAATTTTAAATTAGGAATTACTCTTGCGGAATGACAAGGAAGGATGTCTCCATTTGCCGCAACAATCATAAATACTTCGCCCCAACCATTCATGCATTTTTTAGGTCTTTCGTCAAAATAATCTGGCACCACAAAGAAGACTTTCATTTTATTACCAACACGCTCACGAAATTCATTTGTTATTTTTTCTGCGTGAAGCACTTGTTCTTTTGTTGGCATTAATTGATCCCTATTAACTAATGACCAACCATAATATTGAGTGTTAGCCAACTCAACATAATCTGCTCCTAAACCTTCTGCCATTTCAAGTATTTCTTTAATATGATCAATATTATATCTATGAATAACTACATTTAAGACCATTGGGTAACCTCTGTCTTTAATCATTGCAGCTACTTTTTGTTTTAATTTAAACGTTTTAGTATTAGTTATAAAATTATTAATTTCTTCAGTTATATCATGCATAGATAGTTGAATATGATCTAAACCACCTGATTTTAATGCATCAATTCTTTTTTCATTCATACCTGCACCAGACGTGATTAAATTACTGTAATATCCAAGTTTATGAGCCTCAATTACAATATCTTCAATATCGGGTCTTAATAAAGGCTCACCGCCAGAGATTCCCAGCTGAAGAGCTCCAAGATCTCGTGCCTCTCTTAAAACTTTCATCCAACCATCGGTATCTAGTTCATTTTGCGTATGCTTATCAAAATCAGTAGGGTTATAACAAAAAGCACACTGAAGTGGACAACGATAAGTTATTTCAGCAAGTAACCATAAAGGTTGGGTTGCTGTAGTAGAAGCTGAAACACCGTTATTTCTATCGTCCATACCTATTATTCCTAATTTATTTTCTCAATCCAAGCCTTATCTAATGCTAACTCTATCATTCCTATGATATCTTTAGCAATATTTGGCGCATCTGGAAATTTTTTAATTAATGTATCTGTAATTATTTTTACTGTTGCTACACCGTCTACTAAATTTAAAACCTCACCTGCTCCACCATTAAGCTTCACCATTCCTTCTGGAAATAATATGACATAACAATTCTGTGCTTCTTCCCATTGAAATCTATGATAAGAGGCAAGTTTATATATATCTTTATTTTCAATAGCCATGATTATTTTGGCTGCCTCAAATAATTTCTATCTTCTATTTTAATATTTGAAGATGCAAGCATAATTGAATCTGCTATTACCCACAAAACATTAAGTTTAAACTGTAAAATTTCTAGAGCTTGTTCTTGCATTTCTCTGGTTTGACTAAAATAATCTAAAGTAACTCCTAAACCATGCTCAACATCTCTTCTCGCTTCAGTTAAACGTTTTTTAAAATAACTAAGTCCAGATTCATCAATCCAAGGATACATCTTTGGCCAAGAACTAATTCTTTGTTGATGAATATGTGGTGCAAATAATTCAGTCAAAGATGAGCATACTGATTCTTGCCATGATCGTTGTTTAGCAAAATTTATATATGCATCAACTGCAAACTTAACTCCTGGGCTAACATGTTTTAAAGAAGTTACATCTTCTCTAGATAAACCAACAGCTTTTCCTAAGTTTATCCATGCCTCAATTCCACCCTCGGCCTCACCTTCTCCATCATGATCAAGAATTCTCACTATCCACTCTTTTCTAATATCTTTATCAGGACAATTAGATAAAATTGCCGCATCTTTTATAGGAATACTAATTTGGTAATAAAATCTATTTAAAACCCAGGATTGTAGTTGTTCTTTTGTTAATTTACCTTCATACATCATCACATGAAAAGGATGATAGATATGATATCCCTTGCCTTTTTCTCTTAATTTATCTTCAAATTCTTTTCTAATCCAAGGTTTGGCCATGATAATTCCTTAAATTACAATATCCATACCATCATATGATACTTCAATATTATGAGAATTCAGTATTTCACGCTCTTTGGAACCTTCATTTAAAATAGGATTAGTGTTATTAATATGAATTAAAATCTTTCTTGGTTTTTTTAAATTACTTAAAGTTTCCATAATGCCCCCTTTACTTGACTGATCTAAATGCCCCATTTCACTGGCTAATTTATCATTAATTCCATGTCTAGACATTTCATCATTTGTCCATACAGTACCATCAATTAAAACTACATCTGCATTACTCATATACTCTAAAACATGATCTTCAATTACTCCTAACCCTGGTGCATAAAATAGATTTTTACCTGCTTTAGTATCTTCTACTTTATAACCAACATTATCACCTGGCACTGTATTGTGTCTATGAGGTGAATAAGGAGGCGCTTCGCTTTTAAGTGGGACAGCAGTAAAAATTAAATTATCAGCTTTAGGAATTGTATAAGGAATTTGCTCAGTTGAAACTTCATGCCAATTAACACCCCTAAAATGTTCTAAAATCTTAAAAATTGGATAACCTGTAGTCATATCTTCATAAACTGACTTTGTACAATATATATCCCAAGGTTTATCATGCTCTCTTAGAATAAGTAAGCCAGTAGTGTGATCTATTTGTCCATCAGTAATAACAATTGATGAAATACCTGTATCTCTTATTTTTCTTCCTGGTTGAAGAGGGGGGAATGATTCAATTTGCGCTCTAATATCTGGTGATGCATTAAATAAAATCCAATCTTCACTATTTGAGCTAACTGTAATTGAAGATTGAGTTCTTGCAGTTAATTTTGGATTATGCGCTCTTAAACCTGCGCAATTTTCACAATTACAATTCCATTGTGGAAAGCCGCCTCCAGCACCAGATCCTAAAACTCGTATATGCATGAATCACCTTTCAAACTAAATAGAAAGTCGCATATTGACTGAGGCTTTTAAATAGGTACAGGGTAAAATAGCTCAAGAAAACTCATGATATCCATGAGTTATTCTGATATAGTTCGGCCTAAAATTTTAGATATAGCAGATAAATCCTTCATTAAATTCTTTAATTCATCTGGTGTAATAGCCTGATCCGCATCACACCATGCCTCACATGGGTTTGGATGCATTTCAACAAGTAACCCATCAGCACCAGCAGCAATACCAGCTCTTGAAAGAGCAGCAACCATCCATGCTTTGCCACCTGAATGAGATGGATCAATAATAACAGGTAAATGTGTTTCTTTTTTTAAGACTGGAATCGCTGTAACATCTAATACATTTCTATAATATGTTTCAAAAGTTCTTATCCCTCTTTCACAGAAAATAATATTATGATTCCCTCCGGATGCAATATACTCTGCTGACATTAGCCATTCAGAAATTGTTGCTGACATACCTCTTTTTAAAATTACTGGGATTTTAAGGTTTCCTACTTCACGTAATAATTCAAAATTTTGCATACTTCTAGTGCCTATTTGAATTACATCAACTTTTTGTTCCAAAAATTTATCGAGATGCCTCACATCTAATAGCTCTGTCACAATTGGTAAATCTTCTTTATCAGCTGCTTGCCTGAACATTTCAAGCCCATCAAAACCAGCACCCTGAAAAGTATACGGACTAGTTCTTGGTTTAAAAGCACCGCCTCGCATTAATTTCACCCCTGCCGCCTTAACTGCTGCAGCTGATTTTTGCATTTGTTCTGGTGTTTCAACTGAACACGGCCCTGAAATAATTTGGATATGTTTCCCTCCAATTAAATGACCTCTTATATCTAAAACCGTATCTTTTGGATGCCATTCACGAGCAACTATTTTATATGGCTTAACAATACGCATCGCTTGTTCTACACCAGGTAAATTATCTAATAGTTTTGGATCAAGCAATCTTTCATCTCCAACAGCACCAATTACAGTTTTTTCTGTACCTTTGGATATAGTGGCTTCTAAACCTTTATCTTTAATTCGTGACACAACAAATTCTATTTGCTTATCTGTTGCAGCATTATTCATTACTATAATCATAAAAAATCCTATATATTACAATTACTTAAGTACTTAATAAATATTTCATTTTCATCTTTTAAACCAATACTTACTCTTAAAAATTCAGGTAAATCATAATTCGAAATAGGCCTTACAATTACACCATTTTTTAATAAATGCTGATAATACAGCATTGTGACGTTCTCGTCTTGTAATTTAAAACTTACAAAATTTCCATATGAAGGGATAAACTCCAAATTTAATTTATTAAAAGCATCAACAATCTGCTTCATACCTTCATTATTAAGACTTCTGCTTTGTTTAATAAATTCATCATCATTAAGCGATGCAATTGCTGCTGCCTGTGCGGCATGATTCACATTAAAAGGTTGCCTCACTCTATTCATTAATTCAATTAAATCTGGAGATCCAACACCATAACCTATTCTAAGCCCCGCTAAGCCATGAGCTTTAGAAAAACTTCTAGAAACAATAAGATTATTATAAATTTTTAACCATTCAAATGAATTGGATTTTAAATTATCTGACAAATATTCGTCATAAGCTTCATCAAGAACTACAACAATATTATTAGGAACATTATCTAAGAAAAATTTTAAAGATTCTTTATCTATTAATGTTCCAGTAGGATTGTTAGGATTTGCAATAAAAATTAATTTAGTATTTTTTGTAATTGAAGATAAAAATTTATTAAGATCATGACTGTATTTTTTAGCAGAAACTTCGATACCTTTTGCACCAATTGACTGACTTACAAGTTTATAGACAGCAAAAGCATGTTCAGAATAAATTATTTCTTCTTTTGGAGTCACAAAAGTCCTGGCTGCTAACTCAAGAATATCATTTGACCCATTACCTAAAATAATTTGCTGAGGGGTAATAGAAAATTTTTCTGATATTGTTTTTTTTAAATAAAAGCCATTTCCATCTGGATATCGTTCAATTTCTTTTAATGAACGGTTTATTGCTATTTTTGCATGATTACTAATTCCATTTGGATTTTCATTTGAAGCTAATTTTACAATTTTATTTTCTGGAATACCTAATTCTCGAGCAACTTCAGAAATCGGTCGACCACCTTCATAAGGATCTATATCGGAAATATAATTTGGGACTTGAATAACCATTTAGAAATTAATTTTTAGGATAAGAGCCAAGTATTTTCATAAAGGATGCTTTAGATTCAATTATCTTTAAAGCCGTCTTAACTGAATTGTTAGTTTGATGCCCTTCTATATCAATAAAAAAAACATACTCCCACATTCCAATCTTAGCAGGCCTAGATTCAAGCTTTGTCATACTAACTTTATTTTTTGCAAAAGGTGCTACTAATTCAGCGATGGCCCCTGGTTTATTTTTTGTTGCCACAACAATTGAAGTTTTATCATTACTAGAAGGTTTAACATCTTCTGTAGACAAAACTAAAAAACGTGTTGAATTACTTTGTTCATCTTCGATATTTTTATATAACACATTTAAATTAAATAAGTCTGCGGCTCTACTGCTTGCAATCGCCGCAGTATTTTTTTCCTTTGAAGCAAGCCTTGCACCTTCAGCGTTACTCATCACAGCAATTTTTTTGATATCTGGTAAATTACTCATTAACCAATCATGACATTGAGCTAATGATTGCCCGTGAGCATAAATAGTTTTAATTTTTTTAAGGTTATTATTTTTTGAAAGGCAAAAATGATGAACGGGAAGTATTATTTCTCCACAAATTTTCAAATCTTTTGTTAACAATAAATCTAATGTTCTACTAATTGTTCCCTCTGTTGAATTTTCAACAGGAACCACTCCATAATGAGCAACACCAGACTGAACATGATTAAAAACTTCGTCAATGCTATCAGTAGGAACAGTCTCTATATTTTCACCGAATTGTTGAATTGTTGCTTCTTCACTAAAAGTACCTAATGGGCCTAAAAAAGAAACACTTAATTTTTTCTCTAATGCACGACAGTTAGAAATTATTGAATTAAAAATATTAGTAATACTTTCATTTGAAAGTGGGCCTTTATTATTTTTTATCAATCTTGAAAGTACCTGAGCTTCTCTTTCTGGTCGATATATAATTCCATCATTTTTAAGCTTTCCAACTTTTTGAGCCACAGTGGCCCTTCTAGACAATAAATCTAATAATTTATTATCTATATTATCTATATCAGTTCTAAGTTTATTAAGATTTTTTTTCATTTAATGAGTATTTTCAAATTCTTTCATATAATCTACCAAAGTAACAATACCTTCAAATGGCATTGCATTATATATTGACGCACGTAATCCCCCAATAATTCTGTGGCCTTTCAAACCAAACAAACCATTCTTTTCAGCGCCAATTAAAAACTCAGGAATTAATTCATCATTATGAATTGTAAATGAAACATTCATTCGTGATCTGTTTAACTTATCTATATTATTAATGTAAAAATCAGTTGAATCAATAAAATCATAAAGGTAATTTGATTTTTTAATATTATTTTTTTCTATAGCTTTTAGGCCTCCGTAGTCTAATAGCCAATCAAAAACTAATCCTGCCATGTAAATTCCATATGATGATGGTGTATTAATCATAGAATTATTTTCTGATTGTATCTTCCAATTTAATGTTGATGGAGTTTTTTTATCAGCAAAATTTAATAAATCATCACGAACAATTACAACAGTTAAACCTGCAAGTCCAATATTTTTTTGAGCCCCGGCATAGATAACTCCGTAACTAGATGTATCAATTGGTCTTGATAATATAGTTGAAGACATATCACAAACAATAGGTATATTTTTAATGTTTGGATTATCAAAATACTCAACCCCATGTACAGTTTCATTTAAACAAAAATGTATATATGAATCATTTTTTTTATAATTCCATGTATTAACTTCAGGTGCTTTTACATAATTTATACTCTCAGAAGAAGCTGCAATATTGATGCCCGAAAAGGGTTGCGCATCATTAAAAGTTCTTTTAGACCAATAACCTGATATCACGTAACTCGCAGTTTTGTTATTTAATAGATTCATTGGAACCATAAAGTTTTGTGTTACTGCCCCACCCTGTAAAAATAATACTTTATAATTATTTGATAAATTTAATAGTTTTCTTAAATTTAGTTCTGCTTTTTTTAAAATAGGAGCGTACTCTTTTCCCCTATGAGACATTTCCATCACAGACATACCTGTTCCATTCCAATCTAATAACTCAGATTGCGCCTTTAAAAGAACTTTTTTTGGCAATATTGCTGGTCCAGCAGAAAAATTAAATTTGCAATTCATCTTGACCATCATCAATGCTATCTGTTTCCACTATTTTTTCTAATCCGGATAGTTTTTCATCTTCTCCTAAATTAATCAAAGTAACTCCTTGTGTTGCTCTTCCAAGCTCTCGTATTTCACTAACTCGAGTTCTTATTAATACACCACCAGTTGTAATAAGCATAATCTCGTCTTGATCTCCTACCAATCTTGCAGCAACTACAACACCGTTTCTATCGCTAACTTGGATTGCTTTAACTCCTTGCGTCCCTCTTCCAGAGCGTCTAAATTCAGAAAGTTGTGTTCTTTTTCCATAACCATTTTCTGTAGCAACTAAAACTGATTCAGATTCTGAAAAAGCAACTAAGAGAGATAAAACCTGTTGTTTATCTGGTAATTTCATACCTCTAACTCCACGCGCATTTCTACCCATACTTCTAACTGCTGTTTCATCAAACCAAACAGCCTTTCCTCCATTAGAAACTAAAACAATATCATTCTTACCATTTGTAACTGAAGCTCCGATTAAGAAATCACCGTTATCTAATTTAATTGCAATAATTCCAGATTTTCTAGGGTTAGAAAAGTCTGAAAGAGGTGTTTTCTTAACTGTACCTTTTGAAGTAGCCATAAAAATATATTGATCTTCTACAAAATCCTTAACGGCTAAAATAGCATTTATTTTTTCTCCAGGCATAATAGGAAATAAATTAACTATAGGCTTACCCTTACTAATTCTACTTCCTTGAGGAACTTCATATACTTTAAGCCAATATACTTGTCCTCTACTAGAAAAACAAAGAATATTATCGTGAGAGTTTGCAACAAACATTTGTTCAATAAAGTCATCATCCTTAGTTGTCATTGCTTGCTTTCCTCGCCCCCCTCTTCTTTGAGCTCTATAATCGTCTAAAACTTGAGCTTTAATATATCCAGAATTGGATAAAGTTACGACCATTTCTTGAGGGGTAATAAGATCTTCTATAGATAAATCTTCAGCATTTTCAACAATCTCACTTCTTCTTTTATCACCATACTCAGATTTTATTTCTTGAAGATCATCTCTGATCATTTTTGTCACACGTTCTGAATTTGATAAAATATCTAATAAATCAACTATCACATCCATAACTTCTTGATATTCATTTACAATTTTTTCTTGTTCAAGCCCTGTTAATCTTTGAAGTCTTAATTGAAGTATTTCCTGGGCTTGTAAATCAGATAATTTATACCCATCTTTTTTTAATCCAAATTCTTTTGAAAGGCCATCAGGTTTCGATAAATCTTCGGATGTTTTTTTTAACATTTTTTCAACAACAGGAGATTTCCAATTTTTCTTCATTAAATCTTCTTTAGCTTCAGGTGGTGTAGGGGCAGCTTTAATAATTTTTATTATCTCATCAACATTTGCTAACGCAACTGCTAAACCTTCTAAAATATGTCCACGACTTCTTGCTTTTTTAAGTTCAAAATTAGTTCTACGAGTTATAACCTCTCTTCGATGCTTTAAAAAAGCATCTAAAACCTCTTTAAGATTTAATAATTTTGGTTGCCCTCCAATTAAAGCAACCATATTCATACCAAAACTATCTTGAAGTTGTGTTTGCTTATATAGATTGTTTAATGCAACATCAGGAATTTCTCCTCTTTTAAGCTCAATAACTATACGCATTCCAGATTTATCAGATTCATCCCTTAAATCTGAAATGCCTTCTATTTTTTTATCTGTTACTAATTCTGCAATTTTTTGGATAAAATTCTTTTTATTAACTTGGTAAGGTAATTCATCAATTATTATGGCTTCACGATTTCCTTTTTCAAGAGGCTCAATATGAACTCTACCTCTTATAACAACACGACCTCTTCCTGTTCTATAGCCTTCTTTAACGCCACTTGTTCCATGAATAATACCTGCAGTTGGAAAATCTGGTGCAGGCATAAGTTTAATTAATTCATCTACAGTTATTTCTGAATTTGATAATAAAGCATGAGCTGCATCTATCGTCTCAGTTAAATTATGAGGAGGAATATTTGTAGCCATTCCAACCGCAATTCCAGAACTACCATTAATTAATAAATTTGGAATTCTTGCAGGCATTATTAAGGGTTCAAATTCAGACCCGTCATAATTAGGTCCAAAATCAACTGTTTCTTTATCGATATCAGCTAATAATTCATGTGATATTTTTGACATTCTTATTTCGGTATATCTCATTGCTGCTGCATTATCGCCATCAACGGAACCAAAATTTCCTTGCCCATCAATTAACATATATCTCAAACTAAAATCTTGAGCCATACGAACAATTGTGTCATAGGCTGCAGTATCACCATGGGGGTGATATTTACCAATAACATCGCCAACAATACGTGCAGATTTTTTATATGGTCTATTGAAACCATTACTTAATTCATGCATCGCATACAGAACTCTGCGATGAACTGGTTTTAATCCATCTCTAACATCAGGTAAAGCTCTTCCAACAATTACACTCATAGCGTAATCTAGATAAGAGGTTTTCATTTCATCTTCGAGGCTTACAGGAATGGTTTCTTTTGCAAATTCATCCATATTTTTTTAAAAAATTAACTATTAATTTGAAGGAGGTAATAGTAATTATTTTAGCATGTATATAGACTAAAATATTGCTGTAAATTGCTTAATTTAGAGTATTGATAAGTCTGCTTTTATGTCATCAATATCTTCTAATACAACAGCAATTCTTATAAGATTATCACTACTCCCTGATTCATCTCTTTCTGTTTGTGAAAT
>ERZ1047821.1531-NODE-1531-length-14801-cov-4.813441_pt1 | contig 14801 bp, 9 predicted proteins | sample MGYA00383096_ERZ1047821 | MGnify/ENA primary metagenome ERZ1047821 (study PRJEB29581, sample SAMEA5548366) | metagenome | biome: marine; feature: coastal; material: water | depth 25 m | study: Short-term variability in the microbial, nano- and picoplankton... | reverse complement strand
CTTTGATCTGCGGATTCACTGGAACTTCGCGCCCAAAACCACCCTCGCCCTCGCCCGGCAATCCGCTATCGAGCAAACATAACAACACAGGTCCACGCGCGCCTTGCTTCACTGTTTCCTGCGCGCGGGTCAACACAGATGCAATGTTCTCGACGGCCCCTGAATTTTCGACGAAAATTCGCAAGCTGGTCTGGCCCGCATCTGCAACAACCACGTCAATCGGCGCAACGGATCGACCAAGAAGCTTTAACTGATCGCTCTCCATATTCGCTTCAACCGTCACAACAACTTTCGCCCCAGTCTCCAAAAACTCGCGGCATTTGTCCAACGTGTCGGAGAACAAAGTCACCTCATAGGCTCCGCTCGTATCGCTCAGTTGCGCAAAGGCAAAGCGATTGCCACGCGCCGATTTACGCTCTTGGCGACCCGCCACAACACCCGCAAGTTTCGCAACCAATGCCCCGTTTTCAGCCTTAGCTGTGACCTCGTCCAACGTCATCACACCCTTACGCTTTAAGGGAGCCATATAGTCATCAAGCGGATGGCCAGACATGTAAAAGCCAACTGCACGAAACTCTTCGTTCAACCGCTCCGCAGGCATCCAATCCGACACAGGGCTCAGGCGCGGTTCGGGCAAATCTGCTCCCGCCTCACCGAACAATGACACCTGATTGGAATTCTTCTGCTCAAAAATCGCCTGTGAATAATTCACCAAGCCATCAAGACTATCAAACACACGCCGACGGTTCGGATCGAGCTGATCGAATGCGCCCGAGCGCACAAGCATTTCCAAAGGACGTTTGCCCACGCGCTTTAAATCGACTCGCCGCGCAAGATCATAGATCGTGCTGAATGGCTTATCACCGCGACCCTCAACGACCAGCTTCATAGCCTCAACGCCCACGTTTTTCAACGCGCCGAGCGCATAGACCAGCTCGCCATTCGCCACCTTAAACGTCGCATCAGAACGGTTCACACAAGGCGGCACCCATGGCAGATCAAGGCCCTTTTTGACCTCTTCAAAATAGACCGCAAGCTTGTCCGTAAGATGGATATCGCAGTTCATCACGCCGGCCATAAATTCAACCGGGTGGTTAGCTTTCAGCCAAGCCGTTTGATAGCTGACCACCGCATAGGCCGCCGCGTGGCTCTTGTTGAAACCGTAGTTGGCGAACTTTTCCAAAAGGTCGAAGACTTCCGACGCTTTCTTGGCTGGCACGCCGTTTTCTTTCGCGCCTTTCTCGAATTTGGGACGTTCCTTTGCCATCTCTTCGGCGATCTTTTTACCCATCGCACGGCGCAGCAAATCAGCGCCGCCAAGTGAATAACCCGCCATGACCTGAGCGATCTGCATCACCTGTTCTTGGTAAACAATGATGCCTTGGGTTTCCTCAAGGATGTGGTCAATCAAGGGATGCACTGACTCGCGTTCTTTGAGCCCGTTCTTCACCTCGCAATAGGTGGGAATATTCTCCATCGGACCCGGACGATACAAAGCAACAAGGGCAACAATGTCCTCAATACAGGTCGGCTTCATCCGCTTGAGGGCATCCATCATACCCGAGCTTTCCACCTGAAACACCGCCACCGTTTTAGCAGATGCGTAGAGTTTATAGCTATTCTCATCATCCAGAGGGATCGCGTTAATATCATCAACCGTGCCAGCCGCTGGCGTATACAATTCCGTGCCATCCGCTGCGATATGGAGCTGACGTCCTCCTGCTGTAATCTGCTCCATCGCGTTTTGAATAACCGTCAGGGTTTTCAGACCAAGAAAGTCGAATTTCACTAGTCCGGCCTGCTCGACCCATTTCATATTGAACTGTGTCGCAGGCATGTCAGAGCGTGGGTCTTGATAGAGCGGCACGAGCGCGTCCAAAGGACGGTCGCCAATCACAACACCCGCCGCATGGGTCGAGGCGTTTCTAAGCAAACCTTCCACTTGCTGCCCATAATCCAGCAAGCGTTTCACCACCTCCTCATTGCGCGCCTCTTCGCGCAAGCGCGGCTCATCGGCCAACGCTTTTTCGATGGAAACAGGTTTCACGCCCTCAACAGGGATCATCTTGCTCAGGCGATCCACCTGCCCATAAGGCATCTGCAAAACGCGGCCAATATCGCGCACAGCAGCTTTCGAGAGCAAAGCACCAAAGGTGATGATCTGCCCAACTTTATCACGACCATATTTCTCTTGAACGTATTGGATCACCTCCTCGCGGCGATCCATGCAGAAGTCGATATCAAAGTCTGGCATGGAGACACGTTCAGGGTTCAAGAACCGTTCGAACAGCAGCGAATATCGCAACGGATCAAGATCCGTGACTGTGAGCGCATAAGCCACGAGCGACCCCGCACCCGAACCGCGACCAGGGCCAACGGGAATGCCATTGTCCTTGGCCCATTGGATAAAGTCGGCAACGATCAGAAAGTAGCCCGGAAAGCCCATGCCCTCGATAATATCCAGCTCGAAATCGAGCCGTTCTTGATATTCTTCCAACGTGACCGAATGCGGGATGACCGCGAGGCGCTTCTGCAAACCCTCATTGGCAATGCGACGTAACTCAGCGACCTCGTCATCCGCAAATTTAGGCAAGATTGGATCACGGCGATAGGCCTGAAACGCGCAGCGTTTGGCAATTTCGATGGTGTTTTTAATCGCCTCAGGTAGGTCCGCAAATAGGGTGACCATTTCTTCTTGGGATTTGAAATAATGTTGTGCAGTCAGCTTACGACGCGGATCTTGTTGATCCACATAGGCCCCATCCGCGATGCAAATCAGCGCATCATGGGCCTCATACATCGAAGACTTCGGGAAATACACGTCGTTGGTCGCGACCAAGGGCAAGCTCTTGGCATATGCCATTTCGACAAATCCGCGCTCTGTCAAACGCTCAGCTTCAGGCAGGCCACCGTTTTCGGGATGGCGTTGAAGCTCCACATACAAGCGATCCCCAAATGCGCCATGCAAACGATCCATCAGCGCCTCTGCAGCAGGGCGCTGACCGCCTTGTAACAGCTTGCCAATCGCCCCCTCAGGACCACCACTGAGACAGATAAGACCCGCATTCAACGTATCTAGATCATCAAGGCTCACCTGTGGCAATTGCCCGTCATTGTCGATGTAGAGACAACTGTTGAGCTTCATTAGGTTCTCGTAACCAACCTCATTCTGCGCCAACAGTACGAGCGGTGCAGGAGCCTTAGCACGTTCTCCCGGTTGCGCGGCGAGATAGGTGATATCGACTTGGCAACCAATGATGGGTTGCACCCCTGCGCCTGACGCGCCGACCGAAAATTCGAGCGCTGCAAATAGGTTGTTAGTGTCTGTGACAGCCACCGCCGGCATGTCCATGGATTTGCACAAATCGGGTAGCTTTTTCAGCCGCAAAGCCCCCTCAAGCAGCGAGTATTCCGTATGAGCGCGCAGGTGAATGAATCGAGGAGCTTTTGTCATGGCCATACTTTACGCGGGCTGCGCGGCCAAGAAAATCGCTAAAGCACCAAACACAAAAAAACTCTTGCCAGTTTGCTCAATCTTGCCAAAGATAAGATTAATCGCCCGCATCGCTTCTACGCCGCATCGAAGCAGTGCACATCTTTGGGCAGGGTACCGCGGCGGGCACATATCATGAGCATCAAGTTTCTTCTAAACGGAGAGACGGTGGAGCTACCCGAGGCAAATCCGACGGTAACTCTGCTTGATTGGCTGCGCGAAACGCGCAACCTGAAGGGAACCAAAGAGGGCTGTAATGAGGGCGATTGCGGCGCGTGTAGCGTGATGGTCACGGATAGGTCTGGCGCAAAAGCGCTCAATGCGTGCATCCTGTTTTTGCCACAGCTGCACGGCAAAGCGGTGCGCACGGTCGAAGGGTTTGCTGGCCCCGATGGAACGCTTCATCCTGTTCAAGATGCGATGGTTGAGAACCACGGCTCTCAATGCGGCTTTTGCACGCCGGGGTTCATCAGTTCTATGGTCGCCGCACATACTGCGGGTCGCACGGATCACGATGTTATTCTTGCGGGCAATCTATGCCGATGCACAGGGTACGCCCCAATCATACGCGCGGCTGAAGCGGCCCAAGATCAAGACGCACCTGATTGGTTGTCTGTTGATGATGAGGGCTTGCAAGGCGAAACGTCCTCTCTGGTCAGCGCGCCTGAAACCGTCGACGCACTCGCAGAGCTATACGAGGCAAACCCAAACGCCACCCTTATCGCAGGCGCTACGGACGTCGGGCTTTGGGTGACCAAGCAACTGCGCGATCTGGAAATGCCGATCTTTCTGAACCGTTGCGTTGATTTGCAACTGTTTGATCTGTCGGGTGACACTATTCGCATTGGTGCGGGTGTCACGATGGCGTGGCTCTATGAAACCCTATCGATCTATCATCCCTCCTACGCGGAGCTGATCCGGCGCTACGGTTCTGAGCAAGTGCGCCAAGCGGCGACCATTGGCGGCAATATCGCCAACGGCTCTCCCATTGGGGATAATCCGCCAGCGTTGATCGCGCTTGGGGCGACGCTTCACCTGCGTAAAGGCGATACACAACGCGACCTCGCTATCGAGGATTTCTTTCTAAGCTACGGCAAACAGGACCGCGCAGCCGGTGAGTTTGTCGAGGCGGTGACGATCCCCAAATCCGCTGTTGCGCTGCGTTGTTACAAGCTCTCGAAACGCTTTGATCAGGATATTTCCGCGGTCTGCGGGTGTTTCAACGTTAAGGTTGTGGATGGCAAAGTCATCTCTGCACACATCGCATTTGGCGGTATGGCAGGAATTCCGATGAGGGCTGCAAAGGCCGAAAAGGCGCTGGTCGGGCAACCTTGGGATCAAACGCACATTGACCAAGCCGTCGCCGCGATGGCTGATGATTTCACCCCTTTGTCCGACATGCGCGCCTCCGCCAACTACCGAATGCAAAGCGCACAAAACATGTTACGGCGCTACTTTGCTGAGTTATCTGGTGTTGAGACCTCGGTTCTGGAGGTCACAGCATGAGCGTTGCAAAACCCCTGCCCCATGACGCCGCAAAACTGCATGTCACAGGTGCCGCGCGCTACGTGGACGACATCCCGACGCCCTCGGGAACCCTATCTCTGGCCTTCGGGCAAAGCGAGATTGCACATGGTGAGATCACAGGCATTGATCTTTCCGAAGTGCGACACGCCGCCGGTGTCATCGCCGTCCTCACCGCTGATGAGTTGCCTTTTGACAATGATGTTAGCCCGTCCGCGCATGACGAACCTTTGCTGGCCAAAGGCACTGTGCACTACGTCGGGCAGCCAATCTTTTTAGTCGTTGCCACGTCTCACCTACTCGCCCGCAAGGCTGCGCGTTTGGGCAAGATGACTTATGCTGAAAAACCCGCACTCCTGACGATTAATGACGCTTTGAAAGCGAATAGCCGTTTTGAAGAAGGCCCTCGCATTTATCAAAAGGGGGATGCCGCAGGCGCAATCGCATCGGCTCCAAACAAAGTCAGCGGTGTCATCGATATGGGCGGCCAAGAGCATTTCTACCTCGAAAGCCAAGCCGCGCTTGCCCTGCCGCAAGAGGGGGGCGATATGCTTGTGCACAGCTCAACCCAGCACCCCACTGAAATCCAACATAAAGTGGCAGAGGCTTTGGGCACGCCAATGAATGCGGTGCGCGTTGAAGTGCGCCGCATGGGCGGAGGATTTGGCGGTAAGGAAAGTCAGGGCAACGCCTTGGCCGTCGCATGTGCGATCGCGGCGCGTGCAACGGGTCGGCCTTGCAAGATGCGCTATGATCGCGACGACGATATGGTGATCACCGGAAAACGCCATGATTTCCGCATTTCTTATGAGGTCGGATTTGACGATGAGGGCCGGATTTCAGGCGTGGATTTTGTGCAGTACACACGCTGTGGCTGGGCACAGGATCTGTCACTGCCAGTCGCAGATCGTGCAATGTTGCATTCGGACAATGCCTATCTGCTGGACAACGCGCGCATTGAGAGCCATCGCTTAAAAACCAACACGCAAAGCGCAACCGCCTATCGCGGGTTTGGTGGTCCCCAAGGCATGCTAGGGATCGAGCGGGTTTTGGATCATGTGGCCCATGCGCTTGGGAAAGATCCTTTGGTCGTGCGGCGCATGAATTATTATGCGGATATGCTGCCTGAAAGTGCGGGAGCCTCCGGCGGAAGTTTAAAAGGCAAGATGAAGCCCCAAACTACGCCTTATGGGATGGAGGTGGAGGATTTCATCTTGCACGAGATGACCGATGCTTTGGCGCTGTCATCGGAGTATGAAGCGCGCCGCGCGGAGATTGCAAATTGGAACGCAGCCAACCCGATCTTGAAGAAAGGGATCGCGCTGACACCTGTGAAGTTCGGGATTTCATTTACCCTGACCCACCTTAACCAAGCCGGTGCATTGGTGCATGTCTATTCTGACGGCTCCGTTCATATGAACCACGGCGGCACAGAGATGGGCCAAGGTCTATTCCAGAAAATCGCGCAAGTCGCAGCGACGCGCTTCGGGATTGACGTAAGTGACGTCAAAATCACTGCAACGGACACAGGCAAAGTGCCCAACACATCAGCGACGGCAGCCTCATCTGGGTCTGACCTAAACGGAATGGCCGTGAAAGATGCGTGCGACAAGATCCGCGCCCGTTTGAGCGCGTTTATGGCAGAGCATCATGGGGTTGATATCGATAGCATCACGTTTGAAAATGGTCGAGTTCATGTGACTGATCACGATTACAGCTTTGCCGAAGTTGCCGCCCTTGCCTATCAAAACCGGATTCCCCTATCTGCCACAGGCTTTTACAAAACGCCCAAGGTCGCGTGGGATCGCATCAAAGGCGACGGGAGGCCGTTTTTTTACTTTGCCTATGGTGCCTCGGTCAGCGAGGTCGTGATTGATACGCTCACGGGGGAAAACCGTATTTTGCGCACCGATATATTGCATGATGCAGGCGCGTCCTTGAACCCTGCCCTCGACATCGGGCAGGTTGAGGGCGGCTATGTCCAAGGCGCGGGTTGGCTGACCATGGAAGAGCTGATCTGGGACGACACAGGCCGTTTGCGCACTCATGCCCCTTCTACCTACAAGATCCCTGCCTGTTCAGATCGGCCGGATATTTTCAATGTCTCGCTTTGGAATGGCGGTAACCCTGAGGCGACGATTTACCGTTCCAAAGCTGTGGGTGAACCGCCGTTCATGCATGGCATTTCCGCGCTTATGGCGCTCTCCGATGCGATTGGGGTCTGTGGAACCGGCTACCCTGCCCTTGATGCGCCCGCCACGCCAGAGCGGATTTTGCAGACCATCGAGCAGGTGCGCCATGGGGTTTGACCTCAACACCTTGCGTGACGCTATTGCGAAACATGGGCGCGTAGCCCGTGTCGTGATCGCAGATGTGAAAGGGTCGTCGCCGCGTGAAATTGGTGCTTCCATGCTTGTATGGCAAGGCGGGCAAAGCGGAACGATTGGTGGCGGCACTTTGGAATTTGAGCTGGCGAAAAGGTCATTGCACGTTGCAGGCACAAAATTGTCCCAGCATGCGCTTGGTCCTGAAATGGGCCAATGTTGCGGTGGTGCGGTTCAGATTGTAACGGAGGTTTTCGATGCCTCAACTCTCCCCGAGAGTACGGATGGCATAGTTGCCCGCGCTGTCGATGGATCTACTACACCACCGCTCCGCGTGCAGAAAATACTGACTGAAGCACGCAATGCTGGGCTATCACCCGATTCACAACTTTGCCATGGATGGTTCATCGAACCTGAGCATCGCGCACACCGCGGGCTTTGGATTTGGGGCGCTGGTCACGTGGGGCGCGCTTTGGTGCACACGCTGTCGCCGATAACAGACTTCGCAATCACCTGGATCGATACAAACACGGCTCGTTTCCCCGACACCATCTCCAACACTGTCACACACATCCCGACCCATGCTCCCGCACAGCTTGTCACACACGCACCCCCAGATGCAGAACATCTCATCCTCACCTATTCGCACGCGCTTGATCTTGAACTCTGTCACCAACTTCTGAGCCACGACTTTACCTTTGCAGGGTTGATCGGGTCCAAAAGCAAATGGGCGCGGTTTCGCAAACGCTTGAACACGCTCGGCCACACCGATGCGCAAATTTCACGCATAACTTGCCCGATTGGCGACCCGACACTTGGCAAACACCCGCAGGCTATTGCGGTTGGGGTCACAGCCTCTTTATTGAGGGTCTCAAATACGCTCGCCCAAACACAAAGGAGCTTCGCGTGACACAGCCTTTGCTACGTCTCACAGGTTTGACCAAAGCCTACCCCGGCGTTGTCGCCAATAGCGATGTCTCTTTTAATATTAATGCGGGTGAAGTGCATGCATTGCTGGGTGAAAACGGGGCTGGCAAGTCGACGCTGGTCAAGATGATCTATGGCTTAGTGAAACCAGATACGGGTAGCATGGCATTGAATGATGCGCCTTTTGCGCCTCCTGCGCCAAGTGCCGCGCGTCAGTCAGGCGTTGCGATGGTGTTTCAACATTTCTCTCTGTTTGAGGCGCTGAATGTAGCTGAAAATATCGCACTTGGGATGGAAAACGCCCCCAAACAGCGTGACTTAGCGGCGAAAATCAAAGAGGTCTCCCATCAATATGGCTTGCCGCTGGACCCCTACATGCGAGTCGGTGATCTCTCGGCGGGAGAGCGGCAACGTGTTGAAATCATTCGCTGCCTTTTACAAAATCCGAAATTGCTGATCATGGATGAACCCACCTCGGTCCTAACCCCGCAAGAGGTGGAGATCCTATTCAAGACACTGCGCCAATTAAAATCCGAAGGCACGGCGATCCTCTATATCTCGCACAAGCTTGAGGAAATTCGCAGCCTCTGTGACACGGCCACAATCTTGCGTTTGGGTAAGAAGGTTGCGACCTGCACGCCCGCTGACACCAGCGCGAAAGAGCTCGCGGAGATGATGGTCGGCGACACGTTGCATGTGCCCGAACGTGCAGCTGGCGACTTTGGAGACGTTTTGCTGAACGTGCAAAACCTGTCGCTGCCCGCGCCAAGCGAGTTTGGGACCGCGCTGAAAGACGTAAATTTTGAGGTCCGCGCAGGCGAAATCCTCGGGATCGGCGGCGTGGCAGGCAACGGTCAGGACGAATTACTTGGGGCGTTGTCAGGTGAAGTGTCGAGCAAGAACGCGGTTGGCCTGCGTGGGCGAGATATAAGCAAACTTGGCCCTCAACAAAGGCGAGCCTTGGGTGTGTTGGCAGCGCCGGAAGAACGTCTGGGGCACGCGGCCGTGCCTGATATGAGCCTTACTGAAAATGCATTGCTCTCAGCGGCGGTGCGCAAGGACATGATGCGCTCTGGCTTTTTGCATTGGGGCAAAGCAAAAGACTACGCACAAGAGGTGATCGAGGCCTTCGACGTGCGCACGCCCGGGCCTGCCAACGCCGCGCGATCCCTGTCTGGTGGGAACTTACAGAAGTTCGTAATCGGACGAGAGGTCTTGCAAGACCCTGACGTCCTTATCGTGAACCAACCCACTTGGGGCGTCGACGCCGCCGCAGCCGCAGCCATCCGTCAATCACTGATGGATCTTGCTGCAAAGGGGGCCGCACTCATTGTGATCTCTCAGGATTTGGACGAACTCATGGAAATATCAGATCACTTCGCCGCCTTGAATGAGGGCCGCTTGTCCGCCATTCGCCCTGTGCAGGGCCTAAGCGTTGAAGAGATCGGATTGATGATGGGCGGTGTGCATTCCGGCGTGGAGGGTGCCGCATGATCCGCCTAGAGAAACGCGCGCAGCCAAGCCAGTTCTGGAGCTTTGCAACCCCTTTCCTTGCCGTCATTATGACGATGATTGTCGGTGGCATCATGTTTGCGGCCCTTGGCAGCGATCCTTTTGAGGCGATCCGCACGATCTTTTGGGATCCTTTGTTTAGCGAACAGTTCGCCGCCTATTCACGTCCGCAACTGTTGGTGAAGGCAGGCCCTCTTATTTTGATCGCGATTGGGCTGTCGCTCGGCTTCAAGGCGGGCATTTGGAACATTGGTGCGGAAGGGCAATATATCATTGGTGCGATTTGTGGCGCAGGTATGGGATTGGCGTTCTATCCGTCTGAGAGCTTTGTGATCTTCCCGTTGATGATTCTCGCAGGTGCGCTTGGGGGTTGGGCCTGGGCGATGATCCCAGCGGTCCTTAAGGTCCGCTTTGGCACCAATGAGATCCTTGTGTCCTTGATGTTGGTCTATGTTGCAGAGAACCTGCTGGCTTCTGTGTCTTCAGGTTTGTTGAAGAACCCTGATGGCATGGGCTTCCCGGGCAGTCGCAATTTGCAGCAATACCCAGCCGCCGCGAACCTTGAAATTTTCCAAAGTACGGGCATGCATTGGGGTGTCTTAAGCGCCTTTATCGCGGTTATCTTTGCTTACGTTTTGCTATCGCGCCACATGTTCGGCTTTCAAATTCGCCTAGCGGGGGAAGCGCCGCGTGCGGCGCGCTTTGCGGGTGTGCGCCCGTCGCGGATCGTCTTCTTGTGCCTTGGCATCGCGGGTGCCTTGGCAGGAATGGCTGGCATGTTCGAAGTCGCGGGCCCAGCAGGCCAGATCACCATTGATTTCAACTCCGGCTACGGTTTCACCGCCATCATCGTTGCTTTCTTGGGTCGTCTGCACCCCATCGGAATCCTCTTCGCAGGGCTTTTGATGGCGCTGACCTATATAGGCGGCGAACTCGCCTCGCTGATGCTGGGCATCCCATCAGCGGCCATTCAATTGTTCCAAGGTATGCTTTTGTTTTTCCTCCTCGCAACCGATGTTTTCATCAATTTTCGCATACGATTTAGCAAACGGGAGGTCGTGTAATGGATCTGTCTTCAATCAACCCCGTTTTGCTGATTGCGTCCTTGATGGTGTCCGCAACCCCGATCTTGCTGGCCGCACTCGGTGAACTAGTCGTCGAGAAATCAGGTGTTCTGAACCTTGGTGTTGAGGGCATGATGATCACGGGCGCGATCTGTGGCTTTGCGATTGGCGTCAATACAGGCTCTCCTGTTTTAGGCTTTATGTTCTCTGCCCTATGCGGTGCTTTGCTGTCTCTCGCGTTTGGCATTCTCACGCAATATTTGCTCTCGAACCAAGTGGCGACAGGGCTTGGATTAACGCTTGTGGGTCTTGGTCTCAGCTCGCTCATTGGCAAACCTTATGAGGGGATCAAATCCCCAACCCTACAAAAAATGGAGCTGCCGCTTTTGTCCGACATCCCCATCTTTGGAAAAATGTTCTTCTCGCACGATCCTATGGTCTACTTTTCCGTCGCTCTGGTCGCCGCCGTTTGGGCTGTGCTCAAATTCTCACGCGCAGGCCTAATCTTGCGCGCGGTTGGTGAAAGCCACGATGCGGCTCACGCTTTGGGCTACAAAGTTGTGCGCATCCGCATGTTGGCGATCCTCTTTGGCGGCGCTTGTGCGGGTCTGGCCGGGGCATACATTTCCCTCGTGCGCGTGCCGCAATGGACCGAAGGGATGACCGCAGGCGCGGGCTGGATCGCACTGGCCATTGTTGTTTTTGCCAGCTGGAAGCCTTGGCGTATCCTGATTGGTGCCTATCTTTTCGGCGGCGTCACAGTTTTGCAGCTGAATCTCCAAGCCGCCGGAGCCAAGGTGCCTATCGAGGTCTTGTCGATGTCGCCCTATCTGATAACTATTACGGTGCTTGTTATTATCTCTGCGCGCGGGAATCATGGTGCTCCTGCCGCTTTGGGTAAAATTTTCCACGCCTCTCGCTAGGAGCGGCAAAACAAAACATCCACAGGGGGATGCATTCTATGAAACGCAGAACACTTCTCGCGAGCGCAGCAGCTGTTGCACTGGCATTTAGCGGAACGGCAATGGCAGAAGACAAAACCAAAGTTGGTTTCGTCTTTGTCGGCCCCGTCGGCGACGGCGGCTGGACATATGAACACAACAAAGGCCGCCTCGCGGTTGAAGCAGAGTTTGGCGATAAGGTCGAAACCGTGTTTCAAGAAAGCGTTCCTGAAGGTGCCGACGCTGAACGTGTGATGGCGCAAATGGCGCTCTCTGGCGCGGATCTGATCTTCACGACCTCGTTCGGCTATATGGACCCGACGATCAACGTTGCGAAGAAATTCCCGGACGTGAAATTCGAGCACGCGACAGGCTACAAGCAAGCCGACAACGTGTCTGTTTACTCTGCACGTTTTTATGAAGGCCGCGCAGTTCAGGGCCACATCGCTGGCAAGATGACGAAAACCAACAAAGTTGGCTACATCGCGTCCTTCCCAATCCCAGAAGTTATTCGCGGCATCAACTCCGCGTATATCCACGCCAAGCGCGTGAACCCTGACGTAGAGTTCTCTATCGTTTGGGCCTACACGTGGTTTGATCCTGCAAAAGAAGCAGACGCAGCCCAAGCACTGATCGAGCAAGGCGCAGACGTGATCTTGCAGCACACAGATTCCACCGCGCCTCAGGCTGCTGCGGAAGCCGCTGGCAATGTCGTTACATTCGGTCAGGCGTCAGACATGGCGGAGTTCGGGCCATTCCCGCGCGTCTCCTCCATCATCGACGATTGGGCACCCTACTACATCGCACGTACCCAAGCGGTCATGGACGGCACATGGGAAAGCACGTCTACATGGGATGGTATCGGCGCTGGTATGGTTGCAATCGGTGAAATCTCCGACGCAGTTCCAGCGGATGTAAAAGACGAAGCACTAGCATTGGTTGCAGCACTCCGTGATGGCAGCTACCACGCCTTTACTGGCCCGATCAATAAGCAGGACGGCTCTGCATGGTTGGCTGAAGGTGAAACAGCAGATGACGGCACATTGGCTGGCATGTCCTTTTACGTTGAAGGCATCACAGGCGACATTCCGAACTAAGCTTTTGCTTGGATGAAAACGCAAAAGGCCTCGCTCGAAATTCGGCGAGGCCTTTTTTGTTTGGCGCGTTATTGCGCCAAAACAACTAGTGACACGCTGGTCGCGTACCGGGCAATAACACTTTGTCGATCACATGAATAACGCCATTGTCGGTCATAATGTCCGCGATGATCACATTTGCCATCTCGCCTGTGCCATCTGAAATTTTCACACCGCCACTGCTGGCGCTGATGCAAAGACGCTCGCTCGCCAAAACTGGCTTGAAATAGTTTGAGCCACTCGGGAAATCTGACGCTGCCAACTTGCGATCATCTACATGGTACAACAGAATATCCGTCAACTGCCCTTTGTTCTCCGGCTGTAAAAGCGTCTCGACTGTGCCCTCAGGAAGTGCGGCGAACGCGTCGTTCACAGGCGCATACACTGTGAAAGGCCCAGGGCCGGACAGTGTTTCTGCAAGACCTGCCGCCTGCACCGCCGCGACCAGCGTGGAAAAGCGCTCATCGCCGACAGCGGTTTCGACAATATTCGCAGCCTGAGCTGTTGCACCTGTTGTCATGCTAAGGGCGATTGCTGCGAGTGTCGTTTTCAGTTTCAGTGTCATAGTAAGATCTCCTTTAAAGAACAGTTGGCCAACCTCAAGATCGGGTTGTAAAAGGAGATACGCGCGCTCTCGCAGAATGGTTCAGTGTGCTCGCGGCTTCGTGAGAACACCGTGATCAATCCAAGCGCACCACCCGCGCTTTGCGTCTCTCGAAATGCGTACGGGGGAGACCACGCAGCAAGCATGCAATTCGCGTATTCATCCTCGCAAGCAACAAGACGCGTGGTTTAGATCGGCTGGCACATCCAGAGGGGGCCGCACTAATGTCCACTTTCATCTCAAACATCCCGATATGGGTCCTACCACTGTTCATTGTGCTCTTCATTGTTGGCCTGCGCGCCAGCAAAGATCGCAGCGTGCCAATCCTGTTGATCTATTTGCTGCCACTGTTGGGCCTCCTGACCTTGCGCAATATCAACTCGCTTGCGCCGCCAATATGGCTCTGGGCTTTCGCTGCCGTGACATACTCCTCAGGAATCGCGATTGGCATGCAGCTCCAACACGGCTGGATCGTGGCGCGCAACGCGCAGTTTGCAAAAGTCAAAGGCGAATGGACCGCGATGATGATCGTGTTTGCCGCAGGGTTTGTGAATGGGTTTCTCAGCGCCACGATGCCCGCCCTTACCCAAACAGCCGTGTTCCTCACAGGCTTCGTCGCGATCAATTGTCTCGCCTCCGGCCAATTTCTGGGCCGCGCCTTCACAACCCTGCGCACGCCTGTCAGTCAATCCTGATCTCCCCTTTTCATGAGCACGCACGCATGCCACTCTCGCGTCAAGACGGAGCCGTTTGAAAGTGTGCGCATGACCCGACACCTCCCCCCGACCGCCAACATCGCAGAGCAAATGCAGGATGGCCTCTTGGTCGCGCCTTCTGCGAGCAACAACATGGGTTTGATCAGCCAAGTCCTACGCGATATCGCCCCCAAACAAGGCCGCGCGGTCGAGCTGGCCAGCGGCACAGGCCAACACTGCGTGGCTTTCGCCAAAACCTGTCCTGCCCTCACTTGGGTGCCCACGGACATCGACAACGCGCGCCTTGCATCCATCGGGATCTACGTGAGCGAAGCACAGTTGGATAACCTGACACTCCCCGTGCGCTTGGACGCAACCCAAGCGGGGTGGAGCACGTCCACTGGCCCCCTTGATATGATCGTACTCGTCAATTTGCTGCACCTCATCAGCGAAGCCGAAGCACGCATCGTGATAAACGAAGTCGCCAAAGCGCTCGCGCCGGGCGGCGTATTCTTGCTCTATGGGCCGTTCATGCGCGGGGGTGAGTTGACGTCCGAGGGTGATGAGCGTTTTCATGAAAG
>ERZ1047821.1516-NODE-1516-length-14926-cov-6.319750_pt1 | contig 14926 bp, 10 predicted proteins | sample MGYA00383096_ERZ1047821 | MGnify/ENA primary metagenome ERZ1047821 (study PRJEB29581, sample SAMEA5548366) | metagenome | biome: marine; feature: coastal; material: water | depth 25 m | study: Short-term variability in the microbial, nano- and picoplankton... | reverse complement strand
GTTGACCCACAAGGACTCGAACCTTGACTGACGATACCAAAAACCGGAGTGCTACCATTACACCATGGGTCAATAATTGGGTATTGCGGGTGCAAATTTAACGCAAAGTTTCCTTCTTACAAAGGTTTTTTTAACTTTTTTACATGCGTACAAAACGAGGTTTTTAAAGTCAAGACATGCTTGTGTTCAAAAGAAATTACAGACAACTCTTTGGAATTGAAATCGCCTTGCTGCCCTCAAAAATAACCGCCGAGAAATTGCATTCCAAGGCACCTGTTTGCAATTTGACAAAAAAGAAATGTTAAAAACGCATTCGCAAGTAAAAACCAAAGAACTATTCGCATTAAATTATTAAATTCGCATACACCTAGAAAAAACTTATGTTCTTGACAAACTACAATAAATGGAATGCCCTGTTGGGCTGGCTGGTCTTTGCAATCGCAGGCGTCACTTACACCTTGACCTTAGAGCCCACAGTTAGTTTTTGGGACTGTGGAGAATACATCGCCACCTCCGTAAAACTAGAAGTAGGACATCCGCCGGGAGCTCCATTGTTTCAAATGCTGGGGGCCTTTTTTGCCTTGTTCAGTTCAGAAGTCACTGAAATTGCCAAAATGGTCAATTTTATGTCGGGACTAGCCAGTGCCTTTACCATACTTTTTCTCTTTTGGACGCTGAGCAACTTGGCCAAAAAACTGGCGTTGAAATCGGGTGAGTTTACAGAAAGCAAAGCCATCGCTGTTTTTGGAAGCGCCTTGGTAGGCTCCTTGGCCTATGCATTTTCGGACAGCTTCTGGTTCAGTGCCGTCGAAGCGGAAGTCTATGCCATGTCCTCCTTTTTGATGGCGCTCTTGTTTTGGTTGGCCTTGAAATGGGAAAGCGAGATGCACGAAGCACGCGGTCACAAATGGCTCTTGCTGATTTGCTATATCGTAGGGCTTTCCTTTGGAGTGCACATCCTGTCCCTGCTCGTCATCCCGGCAATTGTCTTTATTTACATTTATAAAAACCACACAAATATCAAGGGAAAACGATTTGTCATCGCCAATTTGGTGGCCATTTTGGTCCTTGCCTTTGTCTTTAAATTTCTGTTTCCTTTTACCTTGCGATTCTTTAGCGTGGCAGAGCTCTTTTTTGTCAATACGGTGGGCATGCCTTTCAACTCGGGAAGCATCATCGCAGGCTTACTTTTGGGCATTGCCTTCTATTTTGGGCTGCAATACACCCGCAAAAAGCAACTCTTTTGGGCAAACACCTTGACCTTGTCTGTCTTGTTTCTCATGATTGGATTTTCTTGTTGGCTGATGCTGCCAATTCGCTCCAACGCCAATACGACCATCAACGAAAACAACCCTTCGAGTGCAAGAGAGCTGCTCGCTTATTACGACCGGGAGCAGTATGGAGATGCCAACGTATTTTACGACACCTACTACTCCATCAGCTACAACCGAGAACAAAAGACAGACGCTTACGGAGACCCCCTCTTTGAAGACGAAAAACCCAAATACGAAAAAGACCACAAAACGGGCACCTATGTGATCGTAAACAAGTACAAAAATGCCAGACCGGTCTATACCGACGAACACAAAGGCCTGATTCCGAGAATGACCAACCCTGCAGCCATTGACAATTACAAAGCCATTGCAGGAATCCCTGCCAACAGTACAAAGAGACCAAGCTTTGCGCAAAACCTTCGGTTTATGATCCAGTACCAGTTCGGCTACATGTACGGCCGCTACCTCTTGTGGAATTTCGTGGGGCGCCAAAACGACGTGCAAGGGAATTTGGACATTCAAAACGGCAACTGGCTGAGTGGCATTGCGGCTGTCGATGAAGCCCGATTGGGGCCGCAGAGCAATTTGCCCGAAGAAGTGGAAAACAACAAGGCGAGAAATACCTATTACTTCCTTCCTTTCCTATTGGGATTGATGGGACTGGTGTTTCAACTCAAACGAGATCCCAACAATTTTTACACCTTGTTTTTGTTTTTTGCCTTTACGGGCTTGGCGATTATCTTTTACACCAACCCCAAACCTTTTGAACCTCGAGAACGCGACTATGCGGTCGTGGGCTCTTTTTATATTTTTGCCATTTGGATTGGTTTTGGCGTCTACGCTCTTTATGATGCGCTCAAAAAGCACCTTCCCAAAAAACCCCTAGCCATGGCAGTAAGCCTGCTCTGCCTATTGGCAGTCCCCGCATTGATGGCCGCTGAAAATTGGGACGACCACGACCGTTCCGACAAATACACAGCCCACTTCAATGCAAAAGCCTATCTGGACTCCTGTGATCAAAATGCCATCATGTTTACCATCGGAGACAACGATACATTTCCTTTGTGGTATTTGCAAGAAGTGGAAGACTACCGAACTGACATCAAGCTGATCAACAGCAGCCTCTTGGCTACCGATTGGTACATCGACCAGATGAAGCGCGCCACCTACGAAGCACCACCCATCCCTTCCCAATTGACGCATGACCAATACAAATACGGCACCTTGGATGTCGCCTATCACTTTCCGCAAACAGAAGCGCGGTGGGACCTCAAAGACCTGATGACCTGGATCAGTTCTCAAGACAAAAGAACCTATTTTGAGACGGAAAGTGGCCACCGAGAAAAATTCTACCCCACCGACAAAATTCGTTTGCAAGTGGACAAAGAAAAGGTCTTGAAAAGCGGTTTGGTAGCCTTGAAAGACAGTGCGCAAATTGTGCCCTATATCGACCTAAACATCGATGCACAAGGCTTGACAAAGAATAGAATTCTCATGCTGGACATCTTGGCGAACAACGATTGGAAACACCCGATTTACTTCACGGGTGGCGCCAACGCCGCAGAAGAATACATCTGGCTCAAAGACTACCTGCAATTGGATGGTCTTGCCTATAAATTTGTCCCCATCTACACCCCCAACAAAGGAGGCATGTTTGATATGGGTAGAATCGATTCCGAAACACTTTACACGACCATCCTCGGATGGGACTGGGATGAAATCGACCCTGAAAATACCTATTTAGACGTGGAGACGAGAAAAAACTCCATTTCCTTTCGCAACAACATGATGCGCTTGACAGAGAGCTTGATTGCTGAAGGCAAATTTCAAAAAGCCGAAAAAGTACTCGATTTTAGTTTGGAGAAAATGCCCGTCCAAAAGTTTGGTCACTACGGAATCTGTTTGGGATACCCCTCTTATTATTACCAGCTTGAAAAAACAGAAAAGGCAAGAGCCATCGCTGAAGTATTGATCGATATCTTCCAACAGAAAATCGCCTACTACAGCAGCTTTGACGAAAGTTATTTGGAGTTGATCTTTGACGACATCGAACGCAATTTGAACATGTACCGATCAGTCGTGAGCGATATGGAAAACTACGAACAAGACACAGACTACTTGGAAAAAGCAGCCGCCGACTTTGTCTCCCATATCAAATTGTTTCAACACCTTATCGAATAACAAACCACGGCGATGAACACCTTGTTTGCACACATCCCAAAATGGATACAAGGCCTATTTCCTGGGCTTGTTTGGCGTGTGCAAACCAAACAAAAAGAGCTGTATTTGACTTTTGATGACGGCCCAACTCCTGAAATCACTGAATGGACTTTGGACTTGTTGAAAAAGTACGGTGCCAAAGCAACCTTTTTTTGTTTGGGTAGAAATTGCGTGGCACACCCATTGCTTTTTCAGAAAATCACTGCAGCCGGTCACCGCATCGGAAACCACAGTTTCGACCACAAAAAAGGTTGGAAAACAAGCACCCACCACTACGTTCAAAACATCTTCAAAGCCGAAGAAATCTACAAAGAAAAAGGGGGAGAAAACGACAGAAAACTATTTCGCCCTCCCTACGGAAAACTCTTGCCTTCACAAATTCGAGCCCTCAAAAAAAAAGGATATCGTATTATTTTCTGGGATGTTTTGAGTTTGGACTTCGACACGAAAGTCCCAAAAGAAACTTGCTGGAAAACGCTCAAAAAACACAGTCAAAAAGGAAGCATAATTGTCTTTCACGACAGTGTCAAAGCGGAGGAAAAACTCAAATACCTTCTGCCCAAAGTCTTGGCGCATTTTTCAAAAAAAGGCTACCGTTTTTTAAGATTGGACTAAGCGTATTTCTGAACCAAAGTAATCAGTGTATTTGCGTCCAAATCTCCCGATTGACGCCATTTCATCGCGCCATTTTTGTAGATGATAAATGTGGGGTTTGCTTTCACTTTGAGCGCGTCTGCCAAAACTTCATTTTTTTCAATATCAATTTTAATCACTTTGGCCTTGTCTCCCAAAGCGGCCACCACGTCACGCAAAACTTCGTGCGGGTTTTCACCGGTTTTGTCCCACTCAAAATAAAAATCGATTAAGACGGGAATGTCTAAGTTGATCAGCTCTCCAAATTTAGTCATAGTCAGTTGGGTTATGGTTCATTTTTAAAATCCCAATTCGGAAAATAAAAATCACTGCAATATACTGTATTTCGGTGATTTATGAAAATTATTTTTTTGTGACGGTTGTGGACTGTTAAAACCTACTGCGATACCAGGCGTGGGTTTTTTAAGGATTCGTCCTGCCACATTTGCATTTGTAGATTTGATTGTTGACGGAATTCAGTACCTTTACCTTTTGATTCAAAACAGCACCTATGGCAGCTCAAAAACGGGTATTTTTACTAGACGCATTTGCATTGATTTTTAGAGGGTATTACGCCTTGATCAAAAACCCGAGAATCAATTCCAAAGGCATGGATACCTCAGCGATTTTGGGCTTTACGAACTCCCTATTGGACGTCATCAAACGCGAAAAGCCCGACCATTTGGCAGTTGCATTTGACAAGGGAGGATCCTCGGCCCGCAAGGAGGCGTTTCCAGAATACAAAGCAAACCGCCAAGAGACCCCCGAAGCCATCAAAATTGCGGTGCCCTACATCCATAAAATCTTAGAGGCGATGAACATTCCGATTGTGGAATCGCATGGAATTGAAGCAGACGACCTGATCGGAACCTTGTCCAAACAGGCGGAAAAAGAAGGATACCAAGTCTATATGGTTACCCCCGACAAAGATTATGCACAACTCGTTTCTGAAAATATTTTTATGTACCGACCCGCGAGAATGGGCAACGGTATTGAGATTTGGGATGTTGAAAAGGTAAAAGAAAAATTTGAAATTGAACACCCACTTCAAGTCATCGATTACCTCGGCATGATGGGAGATGCAGTCGACAACATACCAGGGCTTCCTGGAGTGGGTGACAAAACGGCCAAAAAGTTTCTAAAAGCCTATGGGAGTATGGAGGGGTTGCTAGCCCACACGCATGAGCTCAAAGGAAAAATGAAAGAAAAGGTAGAGGCCAACAAAGAACTAGGCTTGTTGTCCAAACAGTTGGCGACCATCATGCTCGACTGCCCCGTTGAATTCCACGAAGAAAACTACCGACTGACACATCCTAATTTTCAAAAAGTAACAGCAGTATTTCAAGAGTTGGAATTTCGAAGGTCTCTGGATTCGGTCAACAAATTGTTCCAACATCCAAAAGCGGAGCAAACAGAAGTGGCTTCCGCAGAACCCTCGGAAAAGAAGACGCCTCCTGCCTCTGCCCAATTGGACCTATTTGCCCTAAGCCCCACCGAAACTCCTGAAATACACAGCGGATACCAAACAGCAGCAACAAAAAATCACTTGTACCAATTTGCCGATACTGCCACTGCACGGAGATTGCTTCTCAACAAACTCCTTCAACAAAAAGAAGTCAGTTTTTCAATTGCCACCGACCGTGCTGAGACAAAGATTCTCGGCATCGGGTTTTGCTACGAAGCGGGCAAAGGGTATTTTCTACCAATTCCTGCAGACGAAGAGGAAGCCAGTACTATTCTAAAACAATTTCGCGGGTTTTTCGAAGACGCTTCCATTCTAAAAATCGGACAACAGCTCAAACAAGCCCTCAAAATTCTCGGACACAACGGTATCGAGGTACAAGGAACTTTGTTTGACACCCTGTTGGCGCATTACCTGATCAACCCAGACATGCGACACCAGCTCTCCGTCTTGGCAGAAAACTACCTAAACTACCAAACCATTCCTAAAGAAAGTTTGTTGGGCAAAGGAAAAAGCCAAGTAGAATTGAATGCCCTGCCTTTGAAAGAACAAGCCGAATACTGTGTAGAAGCCGCAGACCTTTCCTTCCAATTGAAACCTCTTTTCGAAAAAGAACTGGAAGAAAATGGTTTGTCAAAACTCTATACCACTTTGGAAATTCCACTTCTCAAGGTCTTGGCAAAAATGGAGCTTGCAGGAATCAATTTAGATACGGAGGCCTTGAAAAAACTATCAGTCGTCATCACGGAAGACATTGAAAAACTAGAAAAAAGCATCTACCAACAAGCTGGAGAGGATTTCAATTTGGCCTCGCCCAAACAATTGGGGATCGTCTTGTTTGAAAAAATGAAATTGGTGGAAAAACCGAAAAAGACCAAAACAGGACAATACGCCACCAACGAAGACGTCTTGTCCAAACTAGCAGCTTCACATGACATCATCAAAGAAATCATCGAATGGCGTGGCTTGGTCAAACTCAAGGGTACGTATATAGACGCCTTGCCCAATGAGGTAAACGCAAAGACAAAAAGAGTCCATACTACTTTTGGACAAACAGTAGCCGCCACCGGCCGACTGAGCTCCAACAACCCCAATTTGCAAAACATCCCCATCCGTACCGAAAGAGGCAAACAGGTGCGCGCTGCCTTTGTTCCAAAAAACAAGGAATACGTATTGTTTGCTGCAGATTATTCTCAAATCGAACTGCGGATCATCGCTGCGCTGAGCGAAGAAGAAAATATGATTCAGGCTTTTAAAAATGGGCAAGACATTCATGCCACCACCGCTGCAAAAGTATTTGGAGTCCCTTTGGAAGAAGTGACGCGCGAACAGCGAGGCAATGCCAAGGCCGTGAATTTTGGAATTTTATACGGACAAGGTGCTTTTACCCTAAGCCAACAAACAGGCATGACTCGAAAAGAAGCCAAAGAGCTGATTGCCGCTTATTACGACACCTACCCAACCTTAAAAGCATACATGGCCAAACAGGTGGATTTTGCACGTGACAACGGCTACGTAGAAACTGTGCTCCACAGAAGACGCTATTTGAAAAACATCAATTCTCAAAACGGAATGGTCCGGTCTGGAGACGAGCGAAATGCCGTAAATGCACCAATTCAAGGATCTGCTGCAGACATCATCAAAATAGCGATGATTCGCATACAAAACCGCATGGAAGCAGGCAATTTCAAATCAAAAATGTTGCTTCAAGTACACGATGAATTGGTCTTTGACATGCACAAAGAAGAAATAGAAACCCTCCCATCACTTATCAAAGAAGAGATGGAAAATGCCTTTGTTTTGGCGGTTCCGTTGGATGTAGAGGTGGGCTATGGAAACAACTGGCTGCAAGCCCATTAAACCCCAGCTCCTTCCTTAAACAATGATGCAAAAACCCTCCATTCCCTCACGTTTTTACCTTCTCAAATTTTTGGGACTGACCTATTTGCTTTTGGCAGTAGTCGTTCGGATTATTTTGTATGCAATCAGCTTTCATGAATTGGATTTTTCGCCCTTCAAACTGCTTCAAATTTTTGGACTTGGACTGTTTTTTGACCTTGGAAGCTTGTCCTACATCCTCAGCTTTTTTGCCGGGTATCTCTTGCTGCTCCCGGTGCAATTTCACGGATCCCGACTCGACCGGTTTCTCTGCTATTTTTTCTATTTCGTCTCCGTATTTTGCTTGGTGTTTGCCGCTTTGGCAGAAATCACCTTTTGGCAGGAATACCAAAGACGATTTAATTTTATCGCAGTAGATTATTTGTTGTACACCTATGAGGTAGTTCAAAACATTCACCAGTCTTACCCTTTGCCTTTGCTCCTAACTGGGATTCTATTGGCAACTTTTTTTAGCATTCGAGTGGCCAAAAAGAAAAACGCTTTTCAAAACACCTTTGACAGCAAATCCAGATTTCTTAAAAAAGCATTTCCCACCCTGACCCTAATCCTGTTCCTGCTTGCCTACCACACAAGCATTGAAAACAAAGCTGCAGAAATTTTCGAAAATCGCTTTGAAAACGAACTGGCAAAGTCCGGTGTGTACTCCTTTTTTGCCGCCTACAAAAGCAACGAACTGAGCTACGATGAATTCTACGCCAAAATACCGCGAGATACCGCTTTTAAAAAAACAAAAGAAAACCTATCAAAACAGGGAGACTCGCTTTTTGAAAACAGGTATTCCATCAAAAGAAAAATAAAGAACAAAGGGGTGGAGGCAACACCCAATGTGATTTTTATCGGCTTGGAAAGCATGAATGCGCGATTCATGGAGCGTTTTGGCAATTCAAAAAACTGGACTCCTTTTCTCGACTCACTCTTTCAAAAATCCATTGCCTACACCAATTTGTACGCTGTGGGAACACGAACGGTTCGCGGATTGGAAGCCATTACCTTGGCCATTCCGCCCACCCCAGGGAGAAGCATCGTCAAAAGGACTTTGGACAATCCCTTTTTTACAATCGGCAGTGTTTTTAAAGAAAAGGGGTACTCCCGAACTTTCTTTTACGGAGGAGATGGCTTTTTTGACAACATGAACAACTACTTTGGAAACAGTGGTTTTGACATTGTAGATCGAAGAAAAAAACACCGATCTTCTCAAAAGACTCAAACCAAAAGAACCAATATTTCTGACAAAGAAATGACTTTTGAAAATGCTTGGGGTGTCTGTGACGAAGACATTTACAACAAGTTGTTAAAAGAAAGCGAGGTGCAACACCGCTCCGGGAAACCCTTTTTTAATTTAGTCATGAACAATTCCAACCACCAACCCTATACCTACCCGAGCGGATTGACAGACATTCCCTCAGGAAGCAGCCGCGAAGGTGCCGTAAAATACGCAGATGCAGCCCTCAAAAATTTCTTTGACAAGGCAAAAGACAGGCCTTGGTTTTCAAATACGGTTTTTGTGATCATGTCTGACCACTGTGCCTATAGTGCTGGACGAACAGAAATCAATGTCAAAAGCTACCACATCCCCGCGATGATCTACAACCTGCCCGAGCGCGCAAACAAAGAAGTCACTAAGCTCTGCTCTCAAATGGATATTTTTCCAACACTCTTTGGTTATTTGAATTGGAGCTACACCAGCAATTCTTTCGGCATGGACATCCGGCAAACAAAACCAGAAGACGAACGTGCTTTTGTCGCCAATTACAGAAGACTCGGCTTGTTGAAAAAAGACAGCTTGGTGGTGTTGAATTCAGAAAACAGTGGGACCACATTTCATTGGAACCAAAAACAAAATACTTTGACAAAAACAAGCCAAAACAAAAGGCTGTACAAAGAGCTGATTGCTTACTACCAAACGGCATATGACTTGTATAAAAACAACGAATTGACGGTCTTGCAGCAGGAAAAAACACACGAAAATAGCCACTAAAAAAACGGCCGACGAAGCCTTCCAAAAAACAGGGACTGCACTTCGAAGAACTCCCTGAGAATCAAAAGAATTCGCGAGATCTGAAAAATTTAAAAGCCACTGTTGTTGAATCGAATTTTTCGTCTTATATTTGCAGCCCGTAAAACGGGAAAAAATCATTTATTAATCAAGACAAAAACTAATCGTGTATGAACACATTAAGTTACAAAACAGTATCGGCAAACAAAAACACTGCAAACAAAGAGTGGTTGGTTGTGGATGCGGACGGACAGACATTGGGTCGTTTTGCTTCTAAAGTAGCAATGCTAATAAGAGGTAAGTACAAGACGAATTTCACACCCCACGTGGATTGTGGAGACAACGTAGTTGTAATCAATGCTGAAAAAATTATTTTAACTGGAAAAAAGTGGACGGACAAATCTTACATTCGTCACACCGGATATCCAGGAGGTCAAAGATCTTTGACGGCAACAGAAATGTTCGAAAAAGATCCTACTCGTTTGATCGAGAAGGCGGTAAAAGGAATGTTGCCCAAAAACAAATTGGGTGCAGCTCTTTTTAGAAACTTGTATGTATATGCGGGAACTGAGCACCAACAGACAGCTCAAGAACCCAAAGCATTTAACCTTAACGACCTTAGATAATTATGGAAACAGTTCACAAAATAGGAAGAAGAAAAAAAGCAGTTGCACGTGTTTACTTATCCGATGGAAAAGGAAACATCACTGTCAACAAAAGAACTTTTGACAATTACTTTACAACAGCTACGCTGAGATACAAGGTACAACAACCTTTGCTATTGACTGAAAACTTAGAGGCATATGACATCACTGTCAATGTTTTTGGTGGAGGTGTTACTGGACAAGCAGAAGCAATTCGTTTGGCCATCTCAAGAGCTTTGTGCGAAATTGACCCAGAATACAGAGCGGTATTGAAACCTGAAGGATTGCTTACAAGAGATCCAAGAATGGTGGAACGCAAGAAATTTGGTCAGAAGAAAGCCCGTAAGAAATTCCAATTCTCGAAGCGTTAATCCGCTTTTGGAAGGTATTTTTTTTTACCGCAAAAAAATCAAACATATCTATATTAAAAATCCAGTGATCGAGGCCTTCCTAAACCAAGGCTTGTTTAGCATCTAAATGTGTGAGACCGTTACATCACAACGCTACTTACACATTGCTAATCAGAGAGAACGTAAACAAAAACAAAATGGCAAACATTGAAATTAAAGACTTATTGGATGCAGGTGTACACTTCGGACACTTGACACGTAAATGGAACCCAAACATGGCTCCATACATTTACACAGAGCGCAACGGTGTTCACATCATCGACCTTTACAAAACAGTTGCGAAGATTGAAGAATCTGCAGTAGCATTGGAAAAAATAGCTGCCTCTGGAAGAAAAATCTTATTTGTAGCAACCAAAAAACAAGCAAAAGACATTGTCGCTGACAAAGCCGCTGCTGTAAACATGCCTTACATCACTGAAAGATGGCCTGGAGGAATGTTGACCAACTTCATCACCATCCGAAAAGCCGTAAAGAAAATGGCTCAGATCGATCGCATGAAAACAGACGGATCTTTCAACGCCTTGTCAAAAAGAGAGCAATTGCAAATCAACCGTCAAAGAGCAAAATTAGAAAAGAATTTAGGTTCTATTTCTGACATGACGCGTTTGCCAGGAGCTTTGTTTGTCATCGATGTAAAGAAAGAACACATCGCCGTATCGGAAGCACAAAAATTAAACATTCCTGTTTTTGCATTGGTTGATACCAATTCTGACCCAACAGCTGTAGACTTTGTAATCCCCGCAAACGACGATGCTTCTAAATCCATAGACAAAGTAATGGGTTATTTGACCGATGCCGTAGCAGAAGGGTTGAGCAATCGAAAAGCAAACAAAGAAAAAGCAGAAGCGCCAAAAGAAGCAGTTGCTGCAGAAACATCCAAAGAAGCGCCAAAAGAAGAGGTAAAAGCGGAGACAGCAGTAGAAGCCCCAAAAGAAGAGGCCGTAGCTGAAAAGCCCAAAGCAGCAAAAGCTAAAAAAGCAGCCGTAGCGAAAGAAGAGGTGAAAGCGGAGGCAGCAGTAGAAGCTGCTCCTGCAGAAGCGTCCAAAACAAGTGAAGAAAAATAAACTCAAACTTTAAAAAAACAAATAAAATCATGGCAGAAATTAAAGCTGCAGACGTAATGAAGTTGCGAAAAGCAACCGGGTCTGGAATGATGGATTGTAAAAAAGCGTTGCAAGAAGCGGCAGGTGATTTTGACAAAGCAATCGAAGTTCTTAGAAAAAAAGGACAGAAAGTTGCTGCCAAAAGAGCAGACAGAGATTCTTCTGAAGGAGCTGCAATCGCAAAAGTAAATGCAGACAATACGGTTGGAGTTTCCATCGTTTTGGGTTGTGAAACTGATTTTGTTGGAAAAAACGAAGACTTTGTAGACATGGCTAAGAAATTGGCTGAGCAAGCATTGTCTTTTACAACAAAAGAAGAATTTTTAGCTTCTGATTTTGGTGGGATTACCGTCGCTGATAAGTTGGTAGAGCAAACTGGAGTCATTGGAGAGAAAATTGAAATCAATGATTTTTCTAGAGTGGAAGCTCCTTATGTAGGATCTTACATTCATGTTGGAAACAAAATCGCTTCTTTGGTCGGTTTGTCCTCTGATGTAGACGGCGCAGCTGTTGTCGCAAGAGACCTTGCCATGCAAGCAGCTTCTATGGGCGCAACTTCTTTGTCTTACAAAGATTTTGACCCAGCTTATGTCGCTGCAGAAACAGAAGCGCGCATCGCAGTGATCGAAAAAGACAACATCGAACTGGGGAGGTTGGGAAAAACCTTGAAAAATGTTCCCCAATACATCTCTATGTCTCAATTGACAGCAGAAGTATTGGCACAAGCGGAAGAAGCTGCAAAAGCAGAATTGAAAGCCGAAGGCAAACCAGAACAAATCTGGGACCGTATCTTACCCGGTAAAATGGAGCGTTTCATTTCTGACAACACCACTTTGGACCAAGAGCAATGCTTGTTGGATCAAAATTTCATCAAAGACGAAAAGAAAACAGTTGCTGAATATGTAAAAACATTGGGCGACGTTTCTGTAGTGAATTTCTCAAGGGTTTCTTTGGGATAATTCGTTTCGAATTCATTAAAAAAAGCTGTTTGTTTACAAACAGCTTTTTTTGTTTCCAAAAATACCTCCTATTTTTACCCGATGATTTGGCTCTCAAAAAAAAATACTGCATTTCCTACTGCTGAAAACACAGACGAAAACGGAATTCTTGCCTTGGGCGGAGATCTCTCTCCTGAAAGATTGTTAACAGCCTACCGCAATGGTATATTTCCTTGGTACAACGAAGGGGAACCGATCATTTGGTACTGTCCAAATCCGAGGATGGTCCTGTTTTTTGACAAGCTAAAGGTGTCCAAAAGCCTGAAAAAAATCCTAAAGAAAGACCTCTTTACAATCACATTCAACACCCATTTTCAAGAAGTCATTCAGGCTTGTAAATCCATCGACAGAAAGGAGGGTTTTGGCACTTGGATCACAGACGACATGCAAAAGGCATACCTCAACTTGCACAAAAAGGGAATTGCCAAGTCCGTGGAAGTATGGCAAAACGGCAAACTCGTAGGTGGCTTGTACGGCATTGATCTTGGAACGGTCTTTTGTGGCGAAAGTATGTTTAGCAGGGTCAGCAATGCTTCCAAAGTAGGTTTTGTATACCTGGTTGAAAAATTAAAAAAAGAACAGTACAAACTTTTAGACTGTCAAGTATACAATAAACATTTGGCGAGTTTGGGTGCTGAAGAAATAGACAGAGATCTTTTTTTAAACATCTTACAAAATAGCTAAAATGTAGTGCCATTGTATGGTTTTTACACAAGATAAAAACCCAAGAAAACAATTATATTTGTTCAACCATTATCAACAATTCTTAATCCCTACCCAAATGAAATCTCCCCTTTTAAAAATTGCTTTCCTATTAGCCTGCATTCCTTTATGGAGTCAAACAGAAGAATTGGTTTGGTCCGACGAGTTCAATATAGACGGTGCTATTGACAGTAACAAATGGTTCCATCAAACACAACTTCCTGCAGGAGGAGGTTGGTACAACAATGAAGCACAGCACTACACCAACCGATTGGAAAACAGCTATGTGAGTGAGGGGAATTTAAACCTTGTCGCAATAAAAGAGAGTTTTACAGACCAAGGACGTACCAAAGAATACACCTCCGCACGATTGAATTCCAAAGCAGCTTTTAAATACGGAAGAATGGAAATCCGCGCCAAATTGCCAACCGGTGCAGGAACTTGGCCAGCCATCTGGATGCTGGGCAAAAACATAGACGAAGATGGAGGGTATTGGGACAATAACGGCTACGATACAACGCCATGGCCCGCATGTGGAGAAATCGACATCATGGAACATTGGGGGAACAATCAAAACTACGTCTCAAGTGCCATGCACACCCCTTCTAGTTATGGGGGAACCATCAATCATGGAGGAAGATATCTTTCGACGGCTTCAACAGCTTTTCACGTATACGAACTCGATTGGAACGCGCAGCGCATGATTTTTAGCGTGGATGGAACTGTTCATTACACCTACAATCCTCCCACAAAAGACGCAAACACCTGGCCCTTCGATGCGGAACAATACTTTTTGCTAAACGTTGCCATTGAAGGAGGTGGTGCTAACATCACTCAAACTGCCATGGAAATTGACTACATACGCGTCTACCAAACAGAGGGATCTGATGGTGGCGGTGGCGGTGGAGGCAATCCAGGAACTACAAGTCCGACAGATGCGCCTTCAGCGCCCACAGCTTCGGCCGCGGATGTGATCTCTCTATTCAGTGAGGCTTATACCGATGTTCCGGACACCAATTGGTCCCCAAACTGGGGACAAAGCACCGTTTCAAGTCTGGAAACAATTGCAGGAAATGAGGTCCGAAAATACACAAACTTGAATTATATCGGAGTGGCATTGGACGCTGCGCAATACCAAGATGTATCCAGCTTTGAGAAAATTCATTTTGACTACTGGACCGCAGACGCCTCTGACTTGTCGCTTTCTTTGATCAGCCCAGGTCCCTCGGAAAACCCTGTTTCTGTTGGAGCCATTTCCACAGGCGCTTGGCAAAGTGTCGACATTCCTTTGAGTTCTTATTCAACTCCTGATCTATCCGAAATCTTTCAACTGAAATTCGAAGGGTCTGGAACCGTTTACATTGACAATGTCTATTTTTACAAAACAGGTGCTGGATCGGGAGGTGGCAGTGGCAGTGGAGGTAATCCTGGAGCTCCAACACCGACCAAAGCAAGTGCAGATGTCATCTCTGTGTACAGTGATGCTTACACTGATAACATCTACACCGACCTAGATCCTTTTTGGGGCCAAGCCACAAACGCGACTGAAATCCAAATCGACGGTAACAATACCTTGGAATACGCC
>ERZ1047821.1506-NODE-1506-length-14982-cov-5.214310_pt1 | contig 14982 bp, 15 predicted proteins | sample MGYA00383096_ERZ1047821 | MGnify/ENA primary metagenome ERZ1047821 (study PRJEB29581, sample SAMEA5548366) | metagenome | biome: marine; feature: coastal; material: water | depth 25 m | study: Short-term variability in the microbial, nano- and picoplankton... | reverse complement strand
CGGCCTGGATCGTTTTTCCGCCATAAAGGCATCCAGATCGGCAAAGTCACGACTGCCGCAGGCAAGCAGCGAAAAGGACAGCAACAAGAGTGTAAAAACATGAATGAAGCGCTTCATATTCATACCTCATCATCCCTGTAACGATAAGTCTTGGCGATTATCCGCATCTGCAAATTATTGGCATCTCCGCCGGGCGCTGCAATGTTGAAGTCGTGCAATGTCACAATGCGCGGGAGCGCTGCCATTCCACTGATAAACGCGCCCAGGTCATGATATGAACCCGATGCCACAATAGAGATGGGCAGCTCCACATAAAATTCCCTCGCCTGCTCCGGCAAAAGGTCAATGCTCGCAATATTCAGGCCGTTAAGCAGACCTTTATTGGTAATGTCTTCTAGCAAGCCTGGCACTTCGGTATCGCTGGGAAGTTGACTGACCAGGGCGCCAAAGGATTCCTCCATCTCTTTCATTTGCTGCCGATACGCTTCCAGGTTTGCTGCCTGGAAAGCCTTCTTCTCAAACTCTTTCTTGAGCTGCACCTCTTCCTTGCGCTCACCTTCCAGCTGAATCTGCAAGTCTTCGATATGATAGTAATAGCCGAAAGCCAGAACGCCTGCCAAAACTAACACCCAGATAAACATTTTGATCGGCAGCGGCCAGGACCCCACCGTATCAAAATCCAGGTCGTTTACATCGAACTCCCGCAAAGAGCGCATGGTATTTTCAAAAGCCATGGATTACTGCCCCCCCTGCTGGTCTTCCGGTTTGGGTAATTCGACCTTCACCGTTAGATTAAATGTGGTCGCCTGATCACCGTACGTAGTCGCAGCATTCACCTTGTCCAGATTTGGACCGGCGAGCCAGTCAGAGCCATCAAGACGACGCATCAGGCTTGACACGCGATTGTTCGACTCCGCTATACCATTGATTGAAATGCTGCGATCTTTAGTAGTCAGCTTGGAATAAAACACGCCATCCGGAATTGTCCTCACCAATTGATCCAGTATCCGCACGATAATCGGTCTATTGCCCTGCAGCTCCTGAATCACCCGCATTCGCTCAATCAGCTGGTTACGACGTTTTTGAAGCTCGCGAATCTCTGCGACTTTCTTGTCAAGCTCGCGAATGTTTTGAGTGAGATGGCTGTTGCGCGAGTTCTGATACTCGATCTGGCCATTGACAATGCGATCGCCCAACAAAACCAGCCCAGCGCTAATAATAGCCACTAGTGCAGTCGTCACCAGAAAGGTCTTTTTGAGCGCCTGGCGCCTGTCTTCTCTCCACGGTAATAAATTGATTTTTGCCATCAGTCGAAGCTCCGTAGGGCCAGGCCGCATGCAATCATCATGGCCGGAGCATCACTGGAGAGAGCCACTGCATTGACTCGAGAAGAAATGGACATATTGGCAAAGGGGTTGGCTACTGATGTCGGCGTGCCCAGTTTTTCCTGTACTAGCTCGGGCAGCCCTTCCATAGAGCCCACACCTCCAGCCAAAATGATGGAATCCACATCATTATACTGACTGGACGAAAAGAAGAACTGCAACGACCTTGCCACCTGCTGCACGACCGCATCTTTAAACGGCTCCAGCACTTCAGGTTCGTAGTCATCCGGCAACCCACCCTGCTTCTTGGCGAGACCCGCCTCTTCCAGAGGCAGGCCATAGCGACGCATGATTTCGTCCGTTAACTGCTTACCCCCGAACAATTGCTCGCGAGTGTAGATAGTTTGACCGTTGTTTAGCACACTCAGGGTGGTCATCGTGGCACCGATATCGACCACTGCCACAGTGGACTCTTCATCCAGGTCAAGTTGATTCTGGATCAGCAAAAATGCGCGCTCCATGGCGTAAGCTTCTACATCCATGATTTTGGCTTCAAGCTCAGCGCCTTATATTGCCTCAACCCGAGCGTCTATGGTTTCACGTCGGCAGGCTGCCAGCAAAACCTCAACCTGACCAGCCGCCTCCGGAGATTGTCCCTGAATTTCAAAGTCGATTGCCACTTCTTCGAGGGGGTAGGGGATATATTGATCTGCTTCCAGCGTTAGCTGGGTCTCCATATCGTCCTCACTCAAACCGCTGGGCATATCAATCATTTTGGTAATGACCGAGGACCCGGCAACCGCAGCTGCACTCGTTTTGAGTTTCGTTCTGGACTGAGCGACCACGCTACGAATGGCATTCGCAACGCCATCCACGTCGTTGACGTTCTTCTCGATAACCGCATCCTGCGGCAGCGAACTCACCGCGTAACTCTCTACACGGTAACGGTCCCCGGAGTAGCTCAACTCCAGCAGCTTCACTGTTGTCGAACTTATATCAAGCCCCAGAACCGGTGTCGCCTTTCTTTTCCCTATTAGACCAAGCAACTTATTTCCCTATCAGTATCACTAACTTAGGTTGTTTTTATCCACCGATACATTAGATAAAAGGTATAACATAGCGGTAATTATATCCAAACCAAAAAAGGCATATAATTACCACACGCGTTCCCGCCCTTTGTTCTAACAGTAATACAAGCGATTGTTTTGTAAAGAGATTAAATGAGCTTTCTCCACTTTCTTATACGTATATCAATTCTTGGGCTTTTTGCAGGCCTTTGGCTTGCCGCTGGCGTTTACCTTTACCTCAGTCCAAACCTGCCCGATGTCGAAACGTTGCGCGATGTGAAGTTGCAGACGCCCATGCGAGTTTACACCCGAGAGGGTGACCTCATCGGCCAATTTGGGGAGCAAAAGCGCAGCCCGTTAGTCTTCGAAGACATTCCCGACCAGTTTGTAAAAGCCCTGCTCGCCGCGGAAGACGATAGCTTCTTTGAGCACCGCGGTATTGACGTAATGGGCCTGGCTCGAGCCGTATCTGAGTTAGTGCTCACCGGGCAGAAAGGTTCAGGAGGCAGCACCCTGACCATGCAGGTCGCCCGCAACTACTTTCTCAGCCTGGAGCGCACGTTCATGCGCAAATTCAATGAGATTCTGCTGGCCATCGAGATAGAAAGAGCACTGGATAAAGAGGAGATTTTTGAACTCTATTTCAACCGGGTCTTCCTTGGACACCGCGCGTATGGGTTTGAAGCCGCCTCGCAAGTTTACTATGGCAAGGGCATGGACCAACTCAGCCTGGCCCAACACGCCATGCTTGCGGGCATTCCCAAGGCTCCCTCACGAAACAATCCCGTCAGTGGTCCAGAAGCCGGAAAAGATCGGCGCAACTGGATTGCCGGGCGCATGCTGACTCTGGGCTATATAACGCCCGAGCAACATGCTGAGGTGCTGGCTGCACCGGTTTTGGCAGAACTGCACGGCGCTAAAATCTCCTTCGCTGCGCACTACGCGGCCGAAATGGCCAGACAACGAATGCTGAATCGTTATGGGATGTCTGCCTATAACGACGGCTATCACGTGTACACCACCATCAGCACTGAATTACAGCAGGTAGCTCGGGAAGCGCTCATAGAGGGCCTGTTTACCTACGACGGCCGCCATGGCTACAGGGGACCCGAGCAACGCTGGCCTTTAACAGATGATCCAGATACCGACTCGCTGGCTTATTGGGGCGACAAGTTACGTAAAATTCCGGAAGTGGCAGGCCAAACTCCCGCCGTGGTCACTGAAGTGCTGGAAGATCGCGTAGCTCTATTACTCAAAGACGGTTCCGCCAGTGAACTGCTCTGGGAAAACGGCATGGCTGAGGTGAGGCCCTACGTGACGGAGAATTCCCGCGAAAGCAGCCCCGAGACCCCACAGGAATTGTTCACTCCCGGCGACTTGATACGGATCAACAGCAATGAGCAGGGACGCTGGCAACTGAGCCAGATTCCGGCAGCCCAGTCAGCATTGGTCTCACTCAACCCCGACAACGGTGCTATCGTCAGCATTGTCGGTGGTATGGGCTTTGAGCTGAGTAAATTTAACCGGGCTACGCAAGCCATGCGGCAGCCTGGATCCAACTTTAAACCCTTTCTCTATAGCGCGGCGCTGGAGGAAGGTTTTACCGCTGCCAGCATCATTAATGATGCACCGGTGGTGATGGCAGACAGCTCACTGGAAGATGTCTGGCGCCCTGAAAATGATGGCGGCGTATTCCACGGCCCGACTCGTTTGCGCTGGGCACTCACTAAGTCGCGCAACCTGGTTTCGATACGCCTGCTCCAGCAATTGGGAGCACGAAAACTGATCACCGCCGCCGAGCGCTACGGCTTTGATACCGCCGACTTTTCTCCCGATTTGTCGCTTGCTCTGGGCACCCATGCAATGAGTCCGCTGGAAGTGGCCACCGGCTATGCCATGTTGGCGAATGGGGGCTATCGGGTAGAACCCTATCTCATCTCGCGTATCGACGATATTTCAGGCGAGCAAGTGTACGAAGCCAAGCCACTCACCGTCTGTCGCGACTGCGATGATCGACCTGCACCCGCTGACGCGGGCGAACTCAGTATGGAAGAAATACTGGCGGCGCAGAGCAAAGAAAAAGCGGAATTACCGGCCGCACCCCGGGTAATGGAAGAACGCATTAATTATATTATTAACAGCGTGCTGCAAGATGTCATCACGCGCGGCACTGGGCGTCGCGCACTGGTTCTGGAACGAGGAGATCTGGCGGGCAAAACTGGCACCACCAACGGCCCCATGGACGCCTGGTTCTCCGGCTACAACAGAGACGTAGTCACCACCACCTGGGTGGGCTTTGATAACTACACTCCTCTGGGCCGTCGGGAATTTGGCGGCACGGCCGCTCTCCCTATCTGGATCAATTACATGAGAGAGGCTCTGAAAAATAGCCCGGACGAGGAACGCGTACTACCCACCGGGGTAGTCAACGTGCGTATCGACCCAGACACCGGCATGCTGGCAGGCTCGCGGCAAAAAAACGTTATCTATGAGTACTTTCGCGAAGAATACGTACCCCAGCAGGGGCCCGATGGCGAAGAGGCCGGTTCGGTGGGCCAGGGCACAGACGACCTGGTAAGAGATATATTTTAGGAGTCCCTAAAGCGTCGGCGCGTAATCGTCCGGCAGCGGAAGACTCGCCACACCGCTGTCTACAGCGGCCTTAGCCACCGCCGGAGCCAACCTGCTTAACAGGCGGCTATCAACGGGCTTGGGGATAATGTATTCCGACCCAAAGCTCAGTGCATCCAGGTCACAGGCTTTCAATACCTCCTGGGGCACGGGTTCACGGGCGAGCTCACACAGTGCTCGCACTGCCGCCACCTTCATTTCCTCGTTGATACAACTGGCACGAACATCCAGTGCACCGCGAAAGATAAACGGGAAACCAAGAACATTATTTACCTGATTAGGGTAGTCAGAGCGGCCTGTGGCTATGATCAGGTCATCCCGGGTAGCCAGTGCCAGCTCCGGCTTGATCTCAGGATCGGGGTTTGAGCAAGCGAAAACCACCGGCTTTACTGCCATCGACTTGAGCATCTCAGCACTCAACAGATTGGCACCTGACAGGCCAATGAAGACGTCTGCACCCGCAATGGCATCAGAAAGGCTACGTTTGTCAGTGTGGTTGGCAAACTCTTGTTTGTAAGCATTTACTCCTTCTCTACCTGAGTAAATAACGCCCCTGCGGTCGAGCATATAGATATTTTCGCGACGCGCCCCAAGGCTGACCAGCAGCCGCATACAGGCAATGGCCGCAGCCCCTGCACCAAGACAAGTAATAACCGCATCTTCCAACCGCTTACCCTGAACGTCCAGGGCGCTGACCAGACCCGCGGCGGTTACGATCGCCGTACCATGCTGGTCATCGTGAAAAATCGGAATAGCGCACTGCTCTATCAGGGCGGCTTCAATTTCAAAGCACTCCGGCGCCTTGATATCTTCCAGATTAATGCCGCCAAAGGTGTCTGCGATCCGCGACACCGTTTCTACAAACTCGTCAGCATCTTCGGTATTCACTTCGATATCGATGGAATTGATGCCGGCGAAGCGCTTGAACAAGAGGGCCTTACCCTCCATCACCGGCTTACTGGCGAGCGAGCCCAGATTGCCAAGGCCCAGCACGGCCGTGCCGTTGCTAATCACTGCCACCAGATTACCCTTGCCGGTGTAACGATAGGCATTGGCCTTATCCGCAGCGATTGCGCGGCAAGGTTCAGCAACGCCAGGGCTATAAGCGAGGGAAAGATCCAGCTGAGTCTCCGCAGGTTTGGTCAATTCCACGCTGATCTTGCCGGGAGTTGGCTCGGCATGATATGCCAGTGCAGCTTGCATAAGATCATCGGACATGGATTAACCCCACGGAAAAAGGATCAAGAGGATATAGAAAAGCCCGACACTGAACAAGGTGATTTATGGTTCTGTACCCAGGGCTTTATGCGGTGCAGCGCCGGCCCGTCAATAAAATAGCCTCAGGTGTCGCTGAAGAGGAAACACTCCGCTCTGCGCCACCAGCGCCGCGCTCTGCAGTGGAGCAGGCAATAACCCGCAGCCATAAAAAAAGCGCCAGTCCCACATCGGGCCTGGCGCTTTTTGTAGTCTGCGACGAAGCGCAGCATGTTTTACCTAACGCTTGGCACCACGACTGCCGAAACGCTTCTTGAAGCGATCTACACGGCCACCTGAGTCTACAATCTTCTGCTTACCGGTGAAGAAGGGATGACATTCGGAACAAACGTCCACGTGAAAGTCTTCACATAGAGTAGAACGTGTCTCAATTTTGTTGCCGCAGCTACAGCTCGCTGTCACTGTCTCGTACTTGGGGTGAATTTCTGCTTGCATGGTGTTGCTCCTTACTCAGTGATATCGCCACCCGATCTTTTGCCGGGCACCACATCAGGTTACTGGAGTCGGCCGCCCAGCTGCGTTCAGCCCTATCAGACCAAACATCGCTGAACACGGTCCAGAGAAAAAATAGGCGCGCATCTTACCAGACACAGCAGGATTGGCAAGGGCTCTGGCACAGCTTACTGAAGCTAATTCAGCGTGAATAGCATCGACCCAAAAGACATGAGCGTGGCCCGAGACATACTTTGGTTGCTACACTTGCCTATTCTGCACTCCACGCCCAAGGGGCCACATGCCTGTATTGCGACTGGCCATTCCCACGCCCCTGCGCACGCTGTTCGACTACCTGCCGCCTGCAGGCCACAGCGACGTAGAGCTGCTGCCCGGCATGCGATTGCGAGTGCCCTTTGGCCGCAGGGAGGTCACGGCGTATCTCATCGAAACAGTTGAAAGCAGCGATGTAGACCCCTCTGCCCTCAAAAATGCGATCGAAATATTGGACTCCGAGCCATTACTCCCGCCGATTCTGCTCAAACTTTGCGATTGGGCCGTCAACTATTATCAGCATCCGCCAGGCGAGGTTTACCAGGCCACTTTTCCCAAAGCGTTGCGCGCAGGTAAGACCCATCGCTGCAATAGTGAACCCGGCTGGACACTGACAACCCGCGGAAAAGGGTTGCCCAAAGGGGCTCTGGCTCGATCGCCAAAACAGTCCAAAGCCCTGGGGCTTATTCAGGAGCACAGCCAGCTCTGCAATTCCCATTTTCGCGATGCGGGAATAAGCACGAGCATTCTCAAGGCACTGGAAGAGAAAGGCTTGGCGGAACACATTGAGGTGATCGCTGCGCAAAAGAAGCCAAGGGCGAACCCCGGCCTAAAACTAAACGATGAACAGGCCCTTTCACTGCAATTACTCTTAGCCCAGAGAGAGGGTTTTAGCTGCCACCTGCTGGAAGGCGTTACCGGCAGTGGCAAGACTGAGGTCTACCTGCAGCTCATTGCCGACTGTCTGGAAAGAGGACTACAAGCCCTGGTATTAGTCCCCGAGATTGGTCTCACCCCGCAGACACTGGCTCGCTTTCGCGACCGTTTCGACGCTGAAATCGCAGTACTGCATTCCGGGCTTTCTGACGGACAGCGCTACACCGCTTGGGAGGCGGCTCGCAGCGGCACCGCCCATATCGTCATAGGCACCCGCTCTGCGGTGTTCGCCGCGCTGGCCAGACCTGGCCTGATCGTTGTGGATGAGGAGCACGACCAGTCCTATAAGCAGCAGGATGGATTCCGTTACTCGGCCAGGGATGTGGCGGTGAAACGCGGCCAACTGGAGAACTGCCCCGTACTTCTGGGCAGCGCCACCCCCTCTCTGGAAAGTCTACACAATGCCTTGCAGGGTCGTTACGTCCATCATCGCCTGCAGCAACGCGCGGGAGGCAGCCAGCTGCCGAAACTGGAAGCCGTAGATATCCGCAAAGCCCCCCTGCAATCAGGTTTTTCCCAGGCACTACTCAATGCATTGGACACCACGCTGGCAAATGGCCAGCAGGCCCTTTTATTCCTCAACCGCAGGGGCTATGCCCCGACGTTACAGTGCCATGACTGTGGCTGGGTCGCTGACTGCAGCGAATGCGATGCCCGACTAACCCTGCACCGCAGGCAGCGACGTATGCGCTGCCACCACTGCGGCGCCTCCAAGCCCCTGATCAACTGCTGCCCAGAATGCCGAAGCGAGCAGTTACTATCTATTGGACTGGGTACGGAAAGGGCGGATGAGTTTCTCCAGGGACGATTTCCACACCATCCAGTATACCGGGTTGACAGTGACTCCATGCAGGGCAAGGGGACCATGCAAGCCCTGGTCAGCCAAATCAATCAAGGTGAACCGTGCATTCTTCTGGGCACCCAGATGCTGACCAAGGGTCACCACTTTCCCGCGGTAACGCTAGTCGGCATCGTCGATATGGATGGTTTGCTGTTCAGTACCGACTTTCGCGGCGAAGAGCGCAGCGCCCAGCTGATCACTCAGGTCGCTGGTCGGGCTGGACGCGCCGAAACTGCGGGAACGGTAATGCTACAAACTCACCATCCGGCTCACACCGGCCTGAACGCCATTCTCTGCCACCACTAACACCAGCAGGCTTGCGCCATGCTTAAGGCCCGCGAACTGGCTGGTCAGCCTCCCCTGGGACAATTGTTAATTTTGCGCACAGATTGCCAGGACGCCAGTTGCGGTGAACAATTTCTGCGTGACCTGCGCAATAACAGCCAAAGCCAGTTACCTGCTGGCGTCGCCTTGATCGGCCCGCTCCCAGCCCCGATGCAGCGCCGGGCCGGGCGCTTTCGCAGCCAACTGCTGGTGCATACGACACAACGCAGGCTCTCTCACCTCGCAGCCAGAACACTGGTTGCCCAAGCCCAGCGCCTGCCCGCCCGCAAAGGCTTGAACTGGTCCCTGGACGTGGACCCACAAGATATGTTCTGACGGCAGTAAACTGGCCATTGGCCCGCGATCCAGCGATAATAGGGTTATTGCGTCCCGATTAACTCGGGCCCCAGAAACAACTCAGGTAAAGCTCCCGAAATGAAGCAAGAAATCACCCAGCTAATTGAGCAAGCGCTGGATGCACTGGTCATACAAGACCATCTGCCCGCTGACACTCAGGCCAAGGTGCAAATAGATCGCACCCGGGACAAATCTCACGGCGATCTGGCGAGTAACATCGCCCTCACCCTTGCCAAGGCGGCGAAAAAGAACCCGAGGGAACTGGCGGGGCTCATCTGCGCGGCGCTCCCGGAATCTGACCTGGTCGCCAAAACCGAAATCGCCGGTCCCGGGTTTATCAATTTCTTCCTCACTGACAGCAGCAGTCAGTCTGTTGTGAGAACAATTCTGGAGCGTGGCGCAGCATTTGGCCACAGCAACGTCGGCGCAGGCCGCCGGGTTCAAGTGGAATTCGTATCGGCCAACCCCACCGGCCCTCTCCATGTAGGACATGGCCGAGGTGCCGCCGTTGGCGACAGCCTGTGCAGATTAATGATGGCGACCGGCTGGAACGTAGCCAGTGAGTTCTATTACAACGACGCCGGAGCACAAATCGACAACCTGGCACGCTCAGTGCAGGCTCGCTGTAATGGAATGGATCCACAAAGCCCCGATTGGCCTGAAGACGGTTATCGCGGCGGTTACATTAGCGATGTTGCCAATGCCTATCTCGCCGGAGACACCATCGATGCCCAGGATCAGCATGTCACCGGCGCTGCCGATGTCAACGACGTAGAAGCCATTCGTCAGTTTGCAGTGGCCTACTTGCGTCGCGAGCAGGATCTGGACCTCAAGGCTTTCGCCGTGCATTTTGACCTCTACTTCCTCGAATCCTCACTCTATAACAGCGGTGCTGTAGAGCAGACAGTTCAACGACTCATTGAGCAAGGGCATACCTATGAGCAGGACGGCGCGCTCTGGCTGCGCACAACAGACTTCGGCGATGATAAAGACCGCGTAATGCGCAAAAGCGAGGGTGGCTATACCTACTTCTTGCCCGATGTCGCCTATCACCTCAACAAGTGGCAGCGCGGCTTTGAACGCGTTATCAACGAGCAAGGCGCCGACCACCACAGCACGGTGACCCGAGTGCGGGCTGGCTTGCAAGCACTGCAGCAGGACATTCCACAGGGCTGGCCCGACTACGTGTTGCACCAGATGGTCACGGTAATGCGCGACGGCGAGGAAGTGAAAATATCCAAGCGAGCGGGTAGCTATGTCACCCTGCGCGACCTGATCGATGAAGTAGGGCGGGATGCGACCCGCTACTTCCTTGTCGCTCGGGGTCCCTCCTCCCAATTGACCTTTGATATTGACCTGGCGCTGTCGCAGAGCAACGACAATCCGGTTTACTACATCCAGTACGCCCATGCCCGGGTGTGCTCAATTATGCGCAAACTGGAAGAGCAAGGTGACACCTGGAGCATCGAGGCGGGGCTTGAAAGCCTGGGACAGTTAACAGAGGATCATGAAAAAGCCCTGATGCGCCGCCTGGACCAGTTCCCGGAAGTCGTCTCCCATGCGGCAGAAAACTCGGAACCTCACAATGTGGCCAACTACCTGCGTGAACTGGCTGGCGACTTTCACTCCTGGTACAACGCCCACAAGACACTGGTGGATGACAAATCGGTGCGCGACGCTCGGTTGGCACTGTCGGAAGCTGTGCGCCAGGTAGTTAACAATGGATTAGACTTGCTGGGCGTCTCTGCCCCGGAGTCGATGTAAGAATGAGCAAGGACTACGCCAAAAAAGGCAGCTCCGGCCGCAAAAAAGCACCTGCTCGTAAGCAACAGCCGGCTCGCGGCGCGCCGCCGAAAAAGCAGGCCAGTAGCGGCTGGCGCTGGTATGGCGCAGGTGTCCTGTCCGGCGTGTTCCTCAGCTTCCTGCTCTACCTGGGCACACTGCCACCCGGCGATATTCAGGACGCAGGCGTAAATTCGGAGCAGGCAAGCAGCGAAGCTGAAGCCCCACCCAAGCCTCGTTTCGATTTCTATACCCTGCTGCCGGAGCACTCACAAGAGGAAGATACCCCAAGGGCAGAGTCGGCCCGCCCACTAGCCAATACTGCCCTCAGCGAGTACTACCTGCTGCAGGCGGGTTCTTTCCGCCAACGAGAAGACGCTGACCGGCGGCGGGCGGAGCTGCTGCTACTAGGTCTGGAGCCTTCAATAGAAGAGAGTACAGGCGAAAATGGCCGTTGGTTCCGGGTCTATCTCGGACCCTTTGGGGAACGTTCAAACATGTCCAAGGCCCGCAGCCTGACCGCCGGCCAAAATATTGACACCTTGCTGTTAAAACGCAGCGGTTGAACTCGCCTTAACAATCCCCATATCTGACTCACCAAGACAGGAGATTCGGCGTGGAACAATACAGAGGCACCACCATTCTCTCGGTTCGCCGGGGGAATAGCGTGGTTATTGGCGGTGATGGCCAGGTATCCATGGGCAATACGGTCATGAAAGGTAACGCCCGCAAAGTGCGTCGTTTGTACAAAGATCGGGTCATTGCGGGCTTTGCCGGCGGCACGGCAGATGCATTTACCCTGTTCGAATTGTTTGAAGCTCAACTGGATAAACATCAGGGCCACCTGGTGCGCGCTGCCGTTGAACTGGCCAAGGCCTGGCGAACCGAACGTGCACTGCGCCAGCTTGAAGCATTGTTGGCAGTAGCAGACAAGGAAACCTCTCTGGTCATTACCGGCAACGGCGATGTCATTGAGCCGGAAGACAACCTTATTGCTATCGGCTCTGGCGGCCCCTTCGCCCAATCTGCTGCGCGAGCCCTGCTGGACAACACCGAACTGGACGCCCGCAGCGTCGTCGAAAAAGGTCTCGCTATAGCTGGCGACATCTGCATTTACACCAATCACAACCGAACCATCGAAGAACTCACTTTTTAGGCTCTACCCATGTCCAACATGACCCCCCGGGAAATCGTCTCGGAACTAGACCAACACATCATCGGCCAGGACGACGCCAAGCGTGCTGTCGCTATCGCGCTGCGCAACCGTTGGCGGCGCATGCAACTACCGGAAGAACTGAGGGTGGAGATCACTCCGAAAAATATTTTGATGATAGGCCCCACTGGCGTTGGTAAAACAGAGATCGCTCGCCGCCTGGCAAAGCTGGCCGACGCGCCGTTTGTTAAAGTCGAAGCGACCAAGTTTACTGAGGTTGGCTATGTGGGACGGGACGTAGAATCGATTGTCCGCGACCTGGTCGATGTCTCTATAAAAATGCTGCGAGAGCAGGAAATGGTTCGTGTTCGCTTCCGCGCCGAAGAGTCCGCCGAAGAACGCATTCTGGATATCCTGCTGCCCCCAGCCCGGGACAGCGAGGGCAGTACTGGCGAAAGCACACGACAATTGCTGCGCAAAAAGCTCCGCGAAGGAGAGCTGGACGACAAGGAAATTGAAGTAGAGATAAGCGCTCCGGCAATGGGCATGGAAATCATGGCTCCCCCGGGCATGGAGGAAATGACCAACCAGTTGCAGGGCATGTTTTCCAACATGTCCAAAGGACAACGCAAGAACCAGAAGATGCCTGTAAAAGCTGCGCTCACTGCTTTGTGTGACGAAGAAGCAGCAAAGATGGTAAACGAGGACGAACTCAAGCAGAAAGCCGTCGATGCCGCCGAACAGAATGGCATTGTATTTATCGACGAGTTGGACAAGGTCGCCAAACGCAGCGAAGGGGCCGGGGCCGATGTCTCCAGAGAAGGAGTGCAGCGCGACCTGTTACCGCTGATAGAAGGTTCCACCGTTAGTACCAAGCACGGCATGATTAAAACAGATCACATTCTGTTTATTGCTTCAGGCGCCTTCCACCTTGCCAAGCCCTCAGACCTGATTCCCGAACTACAGGGACGCCTGCCTATTCGAGTGGAGCTCAATGCACTGGGGCCAGACGACTTCGAACGTATTTTAACTGAGCCCAATGCCTCACTCACAGAACAGTACCAGGCTCTGTTAGCGACCGAAGGGCTTAATGTGGAGTTTACGGAAGACGGATTGAGAGGTATTGCCGAGACCGCCTGGCAAGTTAACGAAAAAACCGAAAACATCGGCGCTCGCCGTTTGCACACCGTTATGGAACGCCTTTTGGAACACGCTTCCTTCAGCGCTGCGGATACCGGTCTATCAGACAGTAAACTCATTGTGGACGCGACCTATGTTAGTGATCAGCTTGAAGCCCTGAGTTCCAACGAAGACCTTTCGCGGTTTATCCTCTAAAATCACGGTATGAACAACGACCTCAAAAGGCCTACAGGCATCCAGCTACACACCCGCTCCCGAGAGCTGGAGCTAACCTATGCTGGTGGCGAGCGCTTTCATCTTGGCTGCGAATATCTCAGGGTGTACTCGCCCTCTGCCGAAGTTAAAGGCCACGGCCCTGGGCAGGAAGTACTGCAAACCGGCAAGCTGAATGTTGCTATTACCGCGATTCGCCCGATCGGTAACTATGCCCTGCAGCTGGTGTTCGATGACGGACACGACACCGGGCTCTATTCCTGGGAATACCTTTACCAACTGGGTGCAGAACAGGCATCTCGTTGGCAAGACTACCTGGCACGCGTGCATAAATCCGGAGCCCAGCGCGACCCAGAGGTACAGGTCGTAAAACTGGATCTATAGATGCGCTGACCCCAAGCCCACATCGGGTTACAATGGCCTGTTCCCAGGAGGCCCCATGAGCGAAAAAGACACCACACACTTCGGCTACAAAGAAGTCGACAAGAATGCCAAAGCGGGCATGGTAGCGGACGTATTTCATTCCGTAGCATCCCGCTATGACCTGATGAATGACCTGATGTCTGCGGGTATTCACCGAATCTGGAAACGTTTCACCATCGAGCTTTCCGGCGTCCGCAAGGGCAATGCCGTGCTCGATATCGCCGGTGGCACCGGCGACCTGGCTGCGAAATTCTCACGTATCGTGGGTCCCGAGGGGCGAGTGGTGCTGGCCGACATTAATGATTCAATGTTGCAGGTCGGGCGCGACAAACTACTGGACACCGGCCATCAGGGTAATATCGAATTCGTTCAGGCGGACGCCCAGTTCCTGCCCTTCCCGGACGAGAGCTTCGACTGCATTACGATCGCCTTCGGCCTGCGCAACGTCACTGAAAAAGACCTTGCCCTACGTTCCATGCTGCGAGTGCTGAAACCCGGTGGTCGCCTGCTGGTGCTCGAATTTTCCAAACCACAAAGCGAATTACTGAGTAAGGCTTACGACACCTATTCCTTCCGGGTGCTGCCGTTTATGGGCAAGCTGGTAGCCAACGATTCAGAAAGTTACCAGTATCTGGCCGAGTCTATTCGCGTCCACCCTGATCAGGAAACGCTGAAAGGCATGATGGAAGACGCCGGTTTCAACACCGTGGAGTTTCACAATATGACCGGCGGGGTTGTCGCCCTCCACAAGGGAATCAAGGCCTGAGTATGACAGGGGACATCAATCCGACTCTGCACACTGCTGCCCTCGCAGCAGCAGAGGCGGCACTCAATCGCGCACTGGAACTCGCACCCGCCGCTTCGGCGGCGCTGACTGCACTGGAAGATGACGTATTCGCCCTGCATTGCACGGCTCCTGCGGTCGATATTTACCTGCAACCCCAGGGCAATAACGTTCGACTGATGGGCATGTACGATGGCCCAATCACTACCTCAATTCGGGGTGAGGCCTCGGACTTCGCCTCGTTA
>ERZ1047821.1504-NODE-1504-length-15001-cov-7.671016_pt1 | contig 15001 bp, 15 predicted proteins | sample MGYA00383096_ERZ1047821 | MGnify/ENA primary metagenome ERZ1047821 (study PRJEB29581, sample SAMEA5548366) | metagenome | biome: marine; feature: coastal; material: water | depth 25 m | study: Short-term variability in the microbial, nano- and picoplankton... | reverse complement strand
ATCCAAATGTAAAGATGTATGAAGTAAGTGAATTTTTAACCACACCCGAATCAAACGTTTTAGATATTAATGATAGCTTAAATGTAATAGAAGGTATGCATGCAAAATGGGTTAGTCTTTTAAAGACACTATCCGAAGATGATTTTAATAAAACGTACTATCACTCTACAAGAGATAAAAATATTATTCTGCACGAGCATGTTGGCATGTATGCTTGGCACACTAAACATCATATAGTTCATATAGGAATGGCTAAAGAAAGTATTAACTACATAAATTATATTCACTAAATTATAAACCTATAAATGTTTAATAATTTTAAAAAATCAATTGCCAAGGTTAATAATGTTAATGTCAACTATATTATTGGTGGAACTGGTCCACCAATTCTACTGCTTCATGGGTATCCTCAGACTCACGTTATGTGGCATAAAATAGCTGAATCGTTAGCGGAACATTTTACAGTTGTCATAAGTGACCTTAGAGGATATGGTGATAGCAGTAAACCACCTTCTACTGAAACACATTATCCCTACTCAAAAAGGGAAATTGGAAAAGATCAGGTAGAACTTATGAAATCATTGGGATTCGATTCTTTTCAATTAGCTGGTCATGATAGAGGTGCTCGAGTTGGTCATCGTATCGCCCTAGATTATCCTACTGCTATTGAAAAAATAGTGACTATGGATATCGCCCCAACCTATATCATGTATACTACCACTGATATGGAATTTGCTAATGCCTATTATCACTGGTTCTTTCTAATACAGCCTTATAACATACCCGAAACGTTAATTGGGGGGAATCCGAAATATTATCTAAAAAAGAAATTTGGGCAATGGGGTCGTGATAGTAAAGCATTTACCGTGGAAGCTTTTAATGAATACCTCAGGTGTTTTACTCCAGAAACTATTCATGCCAGCTGCGAAGACTACAGGGCCTCAGCTTCAATTGATATTGAACATGACCAAGTCGATATTGATAATGGCAACAAAATACAATGTCCTATGCTTTGCCTCTGGGGGAACAATGGCTTTGTAGGCAGAAAATATGACTTAGTAAAGGAGTGGAGAAAATGGGCTACTGATGTACAAGGTTTTGGAATTGATTGTGGTCATTACTTGCCAGAGGAAGCCCCAAAAAAGACTTTAGAGGCGTTGCTGGATTTTTTAAACAAATAAGATTAATTAAATAAAAAGATATGAAATCATATAAAATTGCATGCGTCCCCGGAGACGGCATAGGAAATGAAGTAGTACCTGAATCACTAAAAGTTTTAGATACTGTAGCAGTACAATGTGGATTTAAATTAAACTTTGAGCATTATGATTACTCCTGTGAACATTATGTGAAGCATGGCAAGATGATGCCTGAAGATGGTTTAGATCGCCTGCGAGACAATGATGCGATATTCTTGGGTGCTGTTGGCTATCCTGGAGTACCCGATCACGTTTCTTTATGGGGGTTGCTGATTCCTATTCGAAGAACATTTCAGCAATATGTTAATCTCCGACCTGTACGTTTGTTGGAAGGGGTTTCTTCTCCTTTAAAAAGCCCTGGGAATGTTGATTTTTACATTGTACGTGAAAACAATGAAGGGGAATATTCTTCATCAGGCGGAAGAATTTATCAAGGCACAAAAAATGAGGTGGTGGTTCAGGAAAGTATTTTTACTCGTAATGGTGTAGATAAGGTGATGAAGTATGCCTTTGAATTGGCAAATAAAAGAGGAAAGAGATTGACCAGTGCAACGAAGTCGAACGGTATTATTCATACCATGCCTTTTTGGGATGAACGTTTCGCAGATATCGGTAAAGCATATCCCAATATAGAAACTAGCCAATATCATATTGATATTCTCGCTGCACATTTTGTACAACATCCTGATTGGTTCGATGTGGTTGTGGCCAGTAATTTATTCGGTGATATCTTATCTGATTTAGGCCCAGCAATCGTAGGAGGTATGGGTATAGCCGCTGGAGCAAATCTAAACCCTGAAAAGACTTATCCCAGTATGTTTGAGCCTGTGCACGGCAGTGCTCCTGATATTGCAGGTAAGAATGTTGCGAATCCAATAGCCTGTTTTTGGACGGCTAAAATGATGCTCGATCACTTGGGTGAAACTGAAGGAGCCAATCTATTAATGTCCTCTATTGAAGACACCTTAAAAGAAGGAAGCATAACGACTAGAGATTTAGGTGGAACAGCTTCAACACAAGACATGACCAATGCGATTCTTAAAAGCTTGCAGACTAAATAAAACCTAATATGAATATATTAATCGCCCCTGATAAATTTAAAGGGTCATTAACTGCATATCAAGTTGCGTCTGCGATTAGTAAAGGAGCTAAGCGTTTTGATGAAACTATCAATTGCACGATATTGCCATTAGCTGATGGCGGTGAGGGTTCTTTGCAAGTAATACAAAATGTTCTTAATCTTAAACAGATAGAGGTCAAAGTGAAAGACCCATTGGGTAAGACGATAACTTCCAACTACCTTCAGAAAGGTAAAGAAGTTTACATAGAATTAGCCCTTAGTTCTGGCCTTCAATTATTAAAAATAGCAGACCGTAACCCGCTTCTGACAAGTACCATAGGCACAGGTCAAAAAATTCGCCATGCAATTGAAAATGGAGCAAATGTCATACATCTATTCTTAGGAGGTTCGGCCACTAACGATGCGGGTATTGGCATAAGCAGTGCTTTGGGGTATGTTTTCAAAGATAAAAAAGGCAAACCCTTACCGGCAATTGGTGCCTCATTGGCACAGGTTGAAAACCTGGAATTAATTAACCCCCCAAATGGTTTATCAGAGGTGTTAATAAATTGTTATGTTGATGTTTCCAATCCGTTTTATGGACCAACTGGTGCAGCTTTTGTCTATGCAAAACAGAAAGGGGCTAATGCTGAAATGATAAATCAACTTGACATAGGATTGCAATCTTTTGCAAATCTAATTTATAAAAAATTCAATACGAATATCAATGTTAAAGGAGCAGGTGCAGCAGGTGGAATTCCTGGTGGTCTAAAGGCCCTATTTAATATTGAAATTCATTCTGGAATAGATTTCATTTTAGAAACCTTAAGTTTTAAAGAAGAACTAAAAAAGGCTGATTTTGTAATTACGGGAGAAGGTAAATATGATATTCAAAGTGTTCAAGGAAAAGTGGTGACAGGAGTAAAAAGAATAGCCGATAAAATGAATAAAGATTGTATTCTTCTAGCGGGATGTATCGATATAGATGAAAAAGATCCTATGTTAGCATCTTATAATTATTTTGATTCGGTCGAAAAGTATGCTTCTAGCCAAACAGATTCAATTAACAACGCTTCATATTACTTGGAAATGATGTCAGCAGCAATGATGAGGAGTATTGCATAACATGTTAAAATTGCTCTATTTGTTGCCAGAGGTGAAATAAAAAAACCGTAACAAACTATTAAATAGTCTATTACGATTTCCTTAAGTACTCGAGGCGGGACTTGAACCCGCACGAACATTACTGCTCATTGGATTTTAAGTCCAACGTGTCTACCAATTCCACCACTCGAGCAATTTGAGCGAAAGACGGGATTTGAACCCGCGACCTCCACCTTGGCAAGGTGATGCTCTACCAGCTGAGCTACTTTCGCAGAACAGCAAATTTAAAATAATTTCGTTATTTATATATAGATAAATCTAAATTTAATGAGTCGAAGTATTTAAATCTATTTAAACATACAGATAAGATGGTGTCTCTTAAAGAATTAGAGATTCTATCTGGGAAATATTTTACTGCAATATAAGCTTGAAATGTCTCTGCTACGTCTTCTGAATTTGGATTATCTTTTGCATATGTAGACAGATAATTTCCATCTAGATTTACAGCATCAGTCCATTCTTGTTGTCCATATACATAGGGATCAATTGAAAGATGAGCTGATTCATGAATAAGTAATTCTTCTGTTTTATCTCCATCAGACCTTGTTTCAACTACACTAGTTAACCATTCAGTATGAAATGTAATATTAGCATAATTAAGATCATCTGTTCTTTGAGCTGAGGCAGCTTCTTCTCCTTTAAGAAACTCAAAAGAGATTATATTTTTTCTTAAGTCCTTACCAAGTTGACCAATAAGAGGAGCGTATTTTTGTTCGATATTACCTGCCTCCTGTTGTGTGAACTCAGTATAAATTTCAAAATCAATAGATAGGTCATCACCAAAATTAACTTTATATACATGAGCAGGATAATTTATAAAATCAGGAATAGATTTGTCATAAAACAATCTTGTTTCTATTCCTTGATATGAAGAAGTAGAATAAATAGTATAATCAGATGATTTAATTAAATCCGGAAGATCCCACATTGTTCCGCCAAATGGAGGTTCAAGTATTTCAATTTTATTGAAAAGATAAAGTCCATCTTCAGCACTTTGAGACTGAATTGTATAAAGTTGATCTTGAAGATTATTTACTTGAGTATTTAAACTATTGTTATCACTTTCAAGTATTTCATTTGACTCAGTAAGAACTTCTATTTGATCTATATATTCTTGAATTTGAATTTGAAAATTATTCAATTGAAAGTTAAGCTCAGCTATTTGACCTGACTGTATATTATTTTGAGTAGTTAATTGGTTGATCTCAATAGAATAGTCAATTAATTGAGAATTAAGTTGAGCTATATCATTTTGAAGATTAACTATTGTCTCATTTAATTGGTTAATTTCATCTTCTTTGGAACAAGAATTCAATAGTGTAAGAACTAAAAGGATTAAAACTTTATAATTTTTCATATTGAATAATCATCTCACCTGGATTATGTGATGGAATATAATAAGAGAATCCATACTTTTTACATATTTGATCAATAATTTTTTTTTGCATTAAAGGAGAGTTACCGGTAACAACATGAAGACTTACACTCCCTTTAACAGAATTTAAGAGCATATATTCCTCTATAAGCTCTAGACCCTCAGGATGTGTTTTACCATGTAAATCAATCTTCATTTTTTATTTCTTTTTTTATTTGATTTAGTTTTATTAGAGCTTCAACTGGACTCAAATTATCAATATCTAAATTTTCAATAATCTTTCTTATTTCTTGCATTTTTGGATCTTCTACATCAAAGAAACTAAGCTGAAAATTATCATCATTATTATCCCCTTTTAATTTACTTGGCGAAGCTCTCTCCATCAATTTTAATTTATTTTTTGCAGAATCAAGAACTAGTTTTGGCATTCCTGCCATCTTTGCAACATGAATTCCAAAGCTATGATTGCTGCCTCCTTTAACTAGTTTTCTGAGAAATACAACATCATCTTTTGTCTCTTTAACGCTTACGTTAAAGTTTTTTATTCCTTTAAAAATAGATTCCATTTCATTAAGATCATGATAGTGAGTTGCAAAAAGAACATGAGGATTGTTTTTATTTTCATGAAGAAATTCTGCAATAGCCCAAGCTATTGATATTCCATCATAAGTACTTGTACCTCTTCCTATTTCATCTAGTAATATCAAACTATGATCGGTAAGATTATTAAGAATTGATGCAGTCTCATTCATCTCTACCATAAATGTTGATTCACCCATTGATATATTATCACTCGCTCCTACCCTAGTAAAAATTCTATCAACTATTGAAAATTTCATTTCTTTAGCCGGAACAAAACTTCCTATTTGTGCTAAGATTGTAATTAATGCTGTTTGTCTAAGAATTGCTGACTTACCAGACATATTAGGTCCAGTTATCATTATAATTTGCTGCTCTTTATCTAATAATATATCATTTGGAATATATCGTTCTCCGTGGGGAAGATTGGCCTCAATAACTGGGTGTCTTCCTTGAGTTATTTCTATCTTTTTTTTATCTATAATCTCTGGACATATGTATTTATACTTAATAGCTCTTTTTGAAAAAGAATTTAAAATATCGATCACTGAAACTTTCTCAGAAATCAATTTTAAAGTTGTAAGATTATCTTGAAGTTTATCTATAAGTTTTAGAAAAAGTTTAAGTTCTAGATCTTTAATTTTTTCATCAGCATTAATTATCTTCTCTTCATACTCTTTCAATTCCTGTGTGATATATCTTTCTGCATTTACAAGTGTTTGTTTCCTAATCCACTCTTCAGGCACTTTATCTTTATGTGTATTTCTTACTTCAATATAGTAACCGAAGACATTATTAAAAGATATTTTTAATGAGGGTATTTTAGTTTTCTCGGTTTCCCTCTCCAGAATTTGATTTAAATATTCTTTTCCCGAGGATCTTATATCTCTTAATTCATCTAGTTCATTTGAATAGTTATCATTAATAAAGTCACCTTTTAATATTGATACAGGTGAATCTTCCTTTAAAGTTTTTGTTATCTCTTTAACTATTGAATTTGAAACAGGTATAGTCTTTCCATAACTCTTTAAAGTTCCCGAAACATCAGACAGGGATTGTTTAATTTCATAAACACTTTCTAAAGAATTTTTAAGATGTATCAACTCTCTTGGTGATATTTTATAAGTAGCTATTTTAGACATTAACCTCTCGATATCTGAGATTTTATTTAGATTAATATCTAGTAGATCACTTACCTCATTATCTTCAATTATTGAGGAAACTATTTCCTGCCTATTCTTTATCTCTTTTTTTTCAACTAAAGGAAATGCTATCCAGTTTTTCAATCTCCTTGACCCCATACTTGTGATTGTATCATCAATTGTTTCTGAAAGATTAAACCCATTTAATGAATTTGAATTAAATAATTCAAGGTTTTTCATTGTGAACTTATCCATCCAAACATAGGAGTCAGGAAAAATTCTTTGAAGGTTTGAGATATGACTTAAATTGTTATGCTCCGTATCATCTAAATAATGAATTATTGACCCAGCAGCAGTGATCCCAAGTTGAATATCATCAACACCAAATCCTTTTAAACTTTTTGTATTAAAGTGATCTAATAATTTATTTTTAGAATAAGAGCTGTCAAATACCCAATCATCAAGAGGGTAAACGTTATAAGAACTACCTATTAATTCATTAAACTTATTCTTTGTAGGTTTAGAAACTAAAATTTCGTTGGGAGAAAAGTTTGAAATAAGCTGATCAATTAGCTTAAAGTCTCCTTGAGAAATATAAAAGTCTCCTGTAGAAACATCTAAAAAAGAAATTCCACATTCATTTTTTTCAAAATATATAGATGCTAAATAATTATTTTTTTTCTGATCTAAAACCCCATCATTTATCACAATTCCAGGAGTAACGATTTCTGTTACACCTCTTTTAACAATCTTCTTGGTAAGTTTGGGATCTTCTAGTTGATCACAAATTGCAACTCTATGACCTGCCTTAACTAATTTGGGTAAATAATTCTCAATTGAATGATGAGGAAAACCTGCTAATTCCGTTTCACTAGTTGAACCTGCCCCTCTTTTAGTTAAAACAATTCCTAAAACTTTAGATGCTAGAACTGCATCCTGTCCAAAAGTTTCATAAAAATCACCTACTCTAAATAAAAGTACAGTATTGGGATATTTTAATTTAATATCATTATACTGCTTCATTAAAGGGGTGATTTTAATAGCTTTAGTCACTGAAATTTATTTGTGCTAATTTAAATATTTTTATTTTTACTCTAATGCGAAAATTAAAAAATACTGAACTTAACAGAAAGTCAATTGATGAGTTTAAAAAATCAAAAAAAACTTCTGCAATAGTAATTCTTGACAACATTAGAAGTCTTCATAATGTTGGGTCAATATTTAGAACATCTGATTCATTTTTGATAGAAAAAATAATCATTTCTGGTTATACTGCAACACCTGAAAATTCTAGAATGGAGAAGACTGCTTTAGGCTCTTCTGATTCTGTTGACTGGGAGTATTCAGATGATATTATTGAGACTATTAAAAAATTACAGAAAAAGGATATTAAGATAATTTCAATCGAACAGGCAGATGAATCTCTTAAGATTGAGAAATTTATTCCAGTAAAAGGAACTAAGTATGCTTTTATATTTGGAAACGAAGTTGATGGTATTTCAGATGATATAATTAATGTTTCGGATGAAGTTGTTGAAATACCTCAGGTTGGAACAAAGCATTCTTTAAATGTTTCTGTTGCAGCAGGAATAGTGCTTTGGGATTTTTTCTATAAAACCGAATTATAACTAATCTATTTTTATTGGTTGGTCATTATCATCACATTCCAGTTCTAATTGTCTAATCGATTTATTTAAAATTGGATGAATTAAATCTGGAGCTAAATCTAGCATTGGAGTTAAAACAAATTTTCTTAGCTGTATTCTTGGATGAGGAATAATAAGATTTTTACTGTTTACAATGATGTCATCAACAAATAAGATATCTATATCAACACATCTATCATTATATTGATCACCTGTTTTTAACCTTCCCATTTCTTTTTCGATAATTAGTATTTTATTTAAAATTAAATCTGGTGAAATACTTGACTCAATCAATAAGCAAATGTTGTAGAAGTTATTTGAATTGAAACCCCATGATTTTGTTTCATAAATATTTGATTTTAGTTCAACTCTTCCAATTGCAATATCAATCTTATCAATAGCTTCATTAATTAATCCAGAACGATTACCTTTGTTTGATCCTATTGAAAAATACACTTTGCTCATAAGTCCTATAAATGAACGCCAAAAAAATATATTTAGCTAACAATATATACTTAATCCTTGCCGGATTATTTATTACATCTCTTGTAGCTTCAAATTTAATATTTACTAAAATATTTTACTGGTATCCTTTTGATATAAATTTAATGGGAGTTAAACTTTTTGAATTATCAGTAGGAATATTACCCTATCCTTTGACATTTTTAATTACTGATTTAATATCTGAAATATACGGTCAAAAAAAAGCTGATCAAGTTGTAATTACTGGAATATTTGCTTCAATTTTTTCAATTGGATTGATATTTATATCAAGTCAAGTTCCTGCTATTGAGGGATCTCCAATAGATGATGCTACTTTTAATAGTGTTTTTCTCAATGCACCTTTAGCAGTACTAGCATCAATGTTAACATACTTATTTGCTCAATTTATTGACATTAGAATTTATCATTTCTGGAAAAAATTAACAAAAGGGAAGCACCTTTGGTTGAGAAATAATTTTTCAACTTTTACTTCTCAGTTTGTAGATACTTTCACTATCGTATCACTCCTTATTGTCTTTGGGATACTTCCTCAAGATAAATTTTTAGTATTAATAATATCAGGTTTTTTATTTAAAGTAATAATTGCGATTTTAGATACACCTCTTCTGTATCTATTTGTTTGGATGTTCAGAAAGAAATTCAATCTAAAGGTAGGTGAAGAACTAAAACTAAATTAAGTTGGAAAAGAAAAGAATTAATAAGTATTTAAGTGAAGTTGGGTTTTGCTCAAGGAGAAAAGCAGATGAATATATATCTGCTGGAAGAGTCTATATTAATGGTGTGAAATCAGTACTTGGATCAAAGGTGAATATTGATGATGAAATTTCTGTAGATGGTGAAATAATACAATATAAAGACAAAAAGAAAGTCTACATAGCTTTTAATAAGCCTGTTGGAATTGAATGTACTGGAAGTGAAAAAGTAAAAGATAATATTATTGATTTTATAAATCATAAAGAAAGACTTTTTACAATTGGGAGAATAGATAAACAAAGTGAAGGTCTAATTTTATTGACTAACAATGGTGATATTGTTAACAATGTTCTTCGTGCAGAACACAAAAAAGAAAAGGAATATATTGTAACCGTAAATAAAAAAATTTCAATAGAGTTTGTTGAAAAAATGAGACGGGGAGTAAGAATTATGGGTAGATTCACTAGAAAATGTCATGTAAAAAAAATTCATGAAAATAGTTTCAAAATTGTCTTGACCCAAGGATTAAATAGACAGATTAGAAGAATGTGTGAAGTACTTGGATACAGAGTTACAAAGTTAAAAAGGATAAGAATAATGGATATTCATTTAGATATTAATATTGGAGAGTATAGAGATTTAAATGATGAAGAAGTTAAACAGTTATTTAATCAGAAATAGAAATATCTACAACATAACCTTCATTTGATCTTACATTAAAAACACTAGAGTCGTCAAAAATTAAATATTGTCCTTTTATTCCAATTAATTTTCCTTCAATATTATCTGATTTTTTTAAACTAATAGATTTCACACTATCAATCAATTTATCTATTTGATAGTTAAACTTCATAACCTCACTGTCAGTTTTAAAAAACTCTTCAAACTCAGATCCCAATGAATCTAAAGCAATCTTTTTATCATTCATAATGTCTGCCTCATCTATATTACTGGTTAACATTTTACGCCAATTTGTTTTATCAGAAAACTTATCTTTCAATTTTACTTCTGCAATACCAGCTAGATATCTGTTGGGAACTTCAATTAATTCAATTGCCTCAATTGCTCCTTGATCAATCCATCTCGTGGCCATATTATTTGATCTTGTTACACCTACTTTTATTCCACTTGTTTTAGATAGATATACAATATGATTTTGTAATTGAACTTTCTTTTCATAGGAAATATCCCGATCTTCAATCTCTAAATGAGCTTTACTCAACTCAGGTTTCATAATCCAGTCTCCTGACATTGGTGATTCAAAAAAACATTTTTTACAAAATCCATTTGCAAAAATCTGCAAGTTTTCAAAACATGATAGACAACAATATCCTGTTTTATGAATTTTTATATTTTTTCCAATTATTTGATTAAGAAATAACAGGTCGTTGTCGAAGTCCAGAATATATCTTACAGGATTATCATGTATTGATGTCATTTTTTTTAATACTCCTGAGAACATAGTTTAATGTTTACTATTTTTATGATAAATATATACATTCCATGCCAATTCCAATTTTTAATTCTGTTGCATCTTTCTTTTTAAAAAGAAGGATAGGTCAAATAGAACTTTTTAAAGATTATCCTATAGAAGTACAGCAGGAAGTTCTTAGAAAACTTGTGGTGTATTCAATAGATACTGAAGTTGGAAAAAAGTTTGATTTTAAAACTATTAGACATTATAACGATTTTAAAGAGAGAGTGCCCATAGTTGCATATGAGGATATTTATAAAGACATAGAGAGAAATCGTAAAGGGGAACAAAATATTTTTTGGCGAACACCCATAAAGTGGTTTGCAAAATCTAGTGGTACGACTAATGCAAAAAGTAAATTTATTCCTATAAGTTTTGAGTCTCTTGAAGACTGTCATTACAAAGCTGGAAAAGACATGTTGTCTCTTTATTTTAACAATAACATAAATTCTCAATTACTTGCCGGCAAATGTTTGAGATTAGGTGGATCAAAAGATATTTATGAAGACAATAGCAGCTATTATGGAGATCTTTCTGCAATTATAATAGATAATCTCCCTTTTTGGGCAGAATTAGGCAGCACTCCTAGTTCTAAAGTTTCACTAATATCTGAATGGGAAAAAAAAGTTCAAGCAATTATTAATGAGTCAATAAATGAAAATGTAACAAGTTTTGCAGGAGTTCCCTCTTGGATGTTGTCTTTACTTCAACAAGTAATTCAACAAACAGGAAAAGAAAATATACTTGAAGTTTGGAGTAACTCTGAGGTATATTTTCATGGAGGTGTAAATTTTGATCCATATAGAAATCTATATAAAAAATTATTCCCCTCTAAAGACTTTAAGTACTTTGAAATATACAATGCATCTGAAGGATTCTTTGCAATTCAAGATCAAAATAATTCTGATGAATTATTATTAATGCTTGACTATGGTATTTTCTATGAGTTTATACCAACAAGTGGATCAGAACAAGAAATAGTTTCATTAGCAGATGTTAAACTTAACGTGAATTATGCAATGGTTATTTCAACAAACTCAGGACTTTGGAGGTATAAAATTGGTGATACAATAAAATTCACATGTTTGAATCCATTTAGACTTAAAGTAACAGGAAGAACAAAGCATTTTATTAATGTATTTGGAGAGGAGATTGTTGTTGAAAATGCTGAGAAAGCATTATCTCTGACTTGTGAACTAACTAAATCTGAAATATCTGATTATACTGTTGGACCAATATTTATGGGTAGCAAGACTAAAGGATCCCATGAATGGTTAATTGAATTTGGAAAAACACCAGATGATGTAAATAAATTTATGGAAATATTAGATTTAAATCTGCAAAGATTAAATTCTGATTATGAAGCTAAAAGATATAAAAACTCAACCCTAGAGATTCCTAAATTACAAATTGCAAGAAAAAATCTTTTTTATGACTGGCTTGCTTCAAAAAATAAGCTAGGAGGACAAAATAAAATTCCTAGACTTTCAAACTCTAGAGAGTATATAGATGAATTAATTAAAATGAATTAAGAAACTGCTTTAAGGTGAGAAACATCAACATTTTGAAGTTTCTGATCAGCATAAACTTTTGTAATCTTTAGTTCTTTTTCTTCAGAACTTGGTAAATTAAACATTGCATCATTTAAAATAGCTTCACATAAAGTTCTTAAACCTCTAGCTCCTATTTTAAATTCAAATGCTTTATCAACTATATAATCAATTGCACCTGGAGTTATTGAGAAATCAATATCATCCATCTCAAAAAGTTTTTTATACTGTTTTACTAAAGCATTCTTAGGTAATGTCATTATATCTTTAAGAGCATCTTTAGACAATGGGTTTAAATGACACATTACAGGAAGCCTACCAATTATTTCAGGAATTAGTCCGTAAGATCTAATATCACGAGGATTAATAAACTTTAATACGTTTTCTTCATTATCATTTATAACTTTTTTATCTACTGATTTGAAACCAATAGACTGAAGGTTAAGTCTTGTTTTAATTATTTTATCTATGCCATCAAATGCACCACCAGCTATAAATAAAATATTAGAAGTATTTAGTTCAATAAATTTTTGATCAGGATGTTTTCTGCCTCCTTTTGGAGGAACATTAACAGATGTTCCCTCAAGTAATTTTAGCAAGGCTTGTTGAACACCTTCACCTGAGACATCTCTAGTAATAGATGGATTATCACTTTTACGTGCAATTTTATCTATTTCATCAATAAAAACTATCCCATTTTCAGCCTTATCTACATCAAAGTCTGCTGCCTGAAGAAGTTTGCTTAATATGCTTTCAACATCCTCACCTACATATCCAGCCTCAGTTAAAACTGTAGCATCTACAATAGCTATTGGAACATTTAAAAACTTTGAAATTGTTTGAGCTAAGAGAGTTTTACCCGTTCCCGTAGGACCAACTAAAAGTAAATTACTTTTTTGTATTTCAATATCATCGGATAGCAGTTTTTGATTTATTCTTTTATAATGATTATATACAGCAACAGCAAGAGTTTTCTTAGCTTGTTCTTGCCCTATAACATGTAAATCTAAAAAATTTTTAATCTCAATAGGTGGTTTAAGGTCAACTGAAAAATCACTAGATTCTTTACTAGTCTCATCATCTTTAAGAATCATATCTGCCTGAGAAATACAGATATCACAAATGTGAGCGTCTAGCCCTGCAATTAGAATTTTTGTTTGAGATTTTGTTCTCCCACAAAAGGAACATAGAATATCTTCTTCACTCATATTTATTTATTTAGAACCTCATCAATCATTCCATATTTATGAGCTTCATCAGATTTCATCCAATAATCTCTATCACTATCAGCATTTACTTTTTTATATGTTTGTCCTGAATGTTTAGAAATAATTTTATATAACTCATCTTTTAATTTTAAAATCTCTCTAGCTGTAATTTCAATATCTGTAGCTTGTCCTGAAGCTCCTCCAAGAGGTTGATGAATCATAACTCTCGAGTGTTTTAAAGCAGATCTCTTTCCTTTTTTTCCAGCACACAATAAAACCGCAGCCATTGAAGCAGCACAACCAGTACAAATAGTTGCTACATCTGGTTTTATATATTGCATAGTATCATATATACCAAGACCAGCATAAACACCACCTCCAGGGGAATTAATATACATTTGAATATCTCTTGATGAATCTGTACTTTGAAGAAACAGAAGCTGTGCTTGAATAACGTTCGCAACACTATCAGTAATTGCTGTTCCAAGAAACATAATACGATCCATCATTAATCTTGAAAAAACATCCATTTGAGCAACATTTAATTGTCTCTCTTCAATTATATATGGAGTCATACTGCTTACAATCTTATCATAATAAGTTGAACTTACACCATGATGTTTTGTGGCATATTTCTTAAATTCTTTTGAGTAATCCATCTGTTAAGTTTAAAGTCAAAATTAATCAAATACACATCTAAATAAAAATAAATGATGATTATTTGAATCAAGTTAAGATAAACATTATATAGTATGATATATTTTGTTAAATTTGCTTTCTTAAATTAGTAACATGGGTCGAGTACCCAAAATATTAAAATTATGGCAGTAAAAATTAGACTTCAAAGACACGGTAAAAAAGGTAAACCATTTTATTGGATTGTAGCAGCTGATGCAAGATCTAAAAGAGATGGTAAATATCTTGAAAAAATAGGAACTTATGATCCAAATCAAAAACCAGCTTCAATAGACTTGGATTTTGATTCAGCATTAAGCTGGTTAGATAAAGGTGCACAGCCTACTAATACTGCTAAGGCTATTTTATCTTATACAGGAGTATTAATGAAAAAACATTTAAATGGTGGAGTAAAAAAAGGTGCTTTTACCGAAGAAGAAGCAAAGAAAAAATTTGACAAATGGATGAAAGAAAAAAGTGCAAAAGTTGAGAAAAAAATTGAAGATGTTAAAACTGCACTAGAGTCAAACAAAAAAGAAGCTAGACTTAAAGAAGAAGAGTATAGAAAGAAGAAATTAGAAGACGCTAAAGCAAAGGATGAAGCTAAAGCTGCTGATGAGGCTCCTGCTGAAGAGGCTCCTGCTGAAGAGGCTCCCGCTGATGAAGCTCCCGCTGATGAAGCTCCCGCTGATGAGGATAAATAATCAAGTTTATGAATACTGATCATGTTAA
>ERZ1047821.1492-NODE-1492-length-15041-cov-4.724877_pt1 | contig 15041 bp, 12 predicted proteins | sample MGYA00383096_ERZ1047821 | MGnify/ENA primary metagenome ERZ1047821 (study PRJEB29581, sample SAMEA5548366) | metagenome | biome: marine; feature: coastal; material: water | depth 25 m | study: Short-term variability in the microbial, nano- and picoplankton... | reverse complement strand
GTGCAAAAAATCTGAGCGCCGACGGACAGCGATGCCGAAACCGCCGCCAGCAATCCGTGAATGTGGAACAGCGGCATCACATTAAGACAACGATCCGAAGCTGTCAGGGTCAACGAGGCGGCTATATGCTGCGAGGATGCGCAAATATTACGGTGCAGAAGCGGGACAATTTTGGGCCGCGATGTGGTGCCAGAGGTGTGCAGAATAAGCGCGGCGTCCTCGGCGTGGGGCGCGCGGGTGTCTGCCCCGGACAGCCCAGGGCCTTGGGCGCTAAGCGCAAAGCCACCTGCGCCGATTTCCGGTGTGGGTTTTAGGCGCAAAACCATGGTGCCCAACGCCTGTGCAGCGCTCAAGGCAGGTCCGCTATAGCCTTCTGGCAAAACAACAGCTTTGGACTTCAAGTCCTTAAAGTAAAATGAAAATTCATCTTGTGTATAGTTCGGGTTAAGCGGCGCCGTGACCACCCATTGTGCCAAAGTAATAAAAGCCGCCGCCATTTCGGGCCCATTTGGCAGCACAATGGCAACCCGATCTGTGCGCCCAAGACCGCAGCTGTGTAGCTGATGGCCGATCTCAACGCTTAATTTCCGCAATGCGCCATAGGTCAGCCAATCTGCTCCAACGCCGCCCAGCGCCAGGGCGGTATCTGGATGCTGCAAGATCATTTTTGAAAGTGTGTGTGTCATTGTTTTCGCAGTCTGCTCGTGCCTAGGGTATTCTATAGCACGCTACAGCCAAAAAACGAGCAACTTCAATAGGCGAAAGCGCAGAGCGCCCAAGAGCGTGGGCCTGCGCACGTTTGGTTAACCAAGTTCTGAACCCTTGCCGCCAAAATAGCCGCAGCGGAATTTGGAGGGTGCATGAAATATTTGCTGATGATTTGGGTGATGGTGGCGCCAGCATTTGCCTGTGATACGCGCCAAATGGTGCTTGAAAAAACCAAAGCCTATCGGGTTTTATTTCGTGGCCTATCAAAAAGTGGCCATCTGGTGGAAATCTACCGCAACGAAAAAACCCGCGCCTGGTTTGCGGCAAGGACCGATCGCAAAGGCGTGATGTGTGTGCTGATGCAGGGGCGTGGGTTTGAAACCATGCCGCTTGGCGCGCCGGTTGCATGGCGAATAGAAGACTAAACATTCAAAATAATGTAAACCTTTTTGGGCCTTCTGTGTTGCTGAACGCGCAGCCCCTGCGCTAGGCTGCGCCAAACCATGGCTGGAGGCGCAGGTGTTCACAACAAAAGGCTGGAGGCGGTTTTCCTATGACCCGGCTATAGCCGCTTGGGCGCAAGCGGCGTTAAGACAGGCAAAAGCGGTTGTCGCACAGCCTGAAATGCGCAAAAAATGGCTGCAATGCCAAGGCACATGGTTTGTCGGGGTCGATGCGCTGGCCTCGGACGGGCAGGGCGCTTTGGGCGGGGTTTCTTTGGCCGGTGAAGTGATCGATTGGCTGTCAGAAATGGATTATCTGCCGTTTCACCCGGCGCAATTGTCAGTGATCTATCCCGGCTATCCCAAACCCCGTATCGGCGATACAGAAGCCGGCTTTAGATACCGTAAAAACCGTGATGCGGCGCATGTGGATGGGCTTTTGGCGGTGGGGCCGGAGCGGCGGCGTATGCTCAAAGAACCGCACGCCTTTATTTTGGGTTTGCCGCTCAATAGCTGTTCGCCCGCTGCCAGCCCGATGGTGGTTTGGGAAGGATCACATCTGATTATGGCCGAGGTCTTTCAAAAGGCATTTGCCGGTATTGACGCGGCGAGCTGGGCCGAGGTGGATGTCACTGAAGTGTATCAAGCCGCGCGGCGGCAGGTTTTTGATCGCTGCAAAAGGGTCTTGGTGCATGCAGCGCCGGGCGAAGCCTATGTTGTGCACCGTTTGGCCCTGCATGGGGTTGCCCCCTGGCAAAGCGGGGCCGATGCGCCCGAAGAGGGGCGTATGATCGCCTATTTCCGCCCCGAGCTGGCAACAAAGTCACTGTGGAGCGCTGTTTAAAATTCAACTGAGCGATGACCGTGACCACTGGCAAAGCATCGGCGCGCTTTAGCTGCGCGTGATCCGAGCTGCGCGGCCCCCGCGGCGTTTTTTCAATGAAGCAGCGCGGTCGGGCAGCTCTTGCATGATCGCTGCGCGGTCTTCATGGCTCATTTTTGACCAGGTGCCGATTTCTTCGATGCTGCGATAACAGCCGGTGCAAATGCGCGCGTCCGGATGCACAATACATATTTTGATGCAGGGCGATGCGATCTCATCTCTTTGCCAAATCTGATCACTCAAAACAGTAGCCTTCAGTTCTGTGATATATAGCGCAACCTATCCAGCGCCCCTTGTAGAATATAGGATGCCGCCACGTGATCAATGACCTCGGCGCGACGTTTTCGGGAAGTATCCGCCTCAAGCAGCGCTTTTTCGGCAGCTACAGTTGACAAACGTTCATCCCAAAACCCGATTGGATGTTCGCAAATACGGCTGAAATTGCGGGCAAAAGCGCGGGTGGATTGGCACCGCGGCCCTTCGCTGCCGTCCATATTGCGGGGCAGGCCAAGGATAATGCCACCAATTTCACGTTCGGTGATCATTTCCATCAGCCGGGCTGCATCAACGGTAAATTTAACCCGCTTTATGGTTTCAATCGGGGTCGCAGTGAAGCGCAGGCTGTCCGATATGGCAACGCCGATGGTTTTGGTGCCCAGATCAAGCCCGATTAAAGACGGATGCGGGCACAGAGCAGCAGCAAAGCTGTCAATATCTTCACAGATCATGGGGCGTCTCCGGCGGATTTAAGCGCATTTTGCAACAGCGCAAGTGCGGCGGGATCTGTTGCAAATTCTGTCACTGCCAATTGATAGGTATTTTGTACCGCTGTGTCATCTCCAAGAACCCCATAAGCTGAAATCAAACGCGCCCAGTCTTCTGCAGGTCCGCCTTTATCCTGCAGCCGCTGCGACAACTTTGCGACCATGCCCTTGACCATGTTATCGCGTTCCTTGGGGCTAAGCTGGGCCGCCGATTCTATTGTGTCATCGCTTAAGGCAGGGGCGACAGGTGTTACAGCGGTGGTGGGCAGCTGCTCAGGCAGGGTAAAGTTATTAACGCCTGCATAAAAAGCAACTTCTTGAATTTGGCTACGAATGGGGTCAATCCATGGCGCGTTTTGGGGGCTCTTTAGCAAAAGATCACGCCATAGCTTAAAGGCGATATCCGGTCGGTCATTTTGGTTAAACATTAAGCCGATATAGTAAAGCACACCGCCATTTTTCGGATCTTGTTTCAAAGCGGCTCTTAGGGCGATTTCCGCCTCTGGCGCAACATAACCGCCAACGGACAGAATAAGCAGTTCTGCATAATCGAGATAATCATCTGCGGTGGCTTGCGCCCCAAGATGGCTGAGAACCCGGCTTTGAATATCACTGGCGGCAGAATAATTTTGCAGTCCAGCTTCGACGCGGGCCAAAAGTCTTAGGCCTTTCAAATCCGATGGGTTATCTGCAATCGCGCTGCGCAATTCTGCAACCAAACTGCTATAGTCTTCTGAGATCTGCCGTGCTTGGGTTTGCGGGGCAAAAGAACTTGCATATTCGGCAAGGCTTGGGCGGTTTTCAAGCAATTGAGTGGCTCTTTCAATGCGCTCGGCCTGCGGTAAGTTTGGATAAGAGGCCGATCCAAGGTGCAGATAAAGCAGATGAGATCCGCCAATCAGTGCAAGCGCCAAAAACAAACCAGAGATCATATGTTGTTTTAGCGGTGCCGCATCTGCGGCATCAGATTGCAAACCATCAAGTCTTAAAATCCTGCGGGCAATTTCGGCGTGCATTTGTTGGGCATCTTGCGGATCGATAATGCCGCGTGCGGCATCACGCTCGACATCGGCCAATTGCGCTTTGTAAAAACTGACCTCAGATGCACTGCCATCTTGCTGCGCGCGCCCGCTGCGCAGCACCAGTATAAAAAACCCGGCGATGACGCTCGATAATCCAATGGTAAAAAGCCAAAATGTCATTCAGACCCCGCTGTGATAGGCTTTTTGTAACGCTGATTTTACGCGGAAAAAAGGGCAAAAGAGAAACCTGCCGTAGATGTCGCAAGTGATTGGGTTTGTGACGCACTGGAGTGCGGCGCAACCTGTAGATTTTGCCACAAGGCAAATGTGATAATTAATCAATTGGAGCTAGGCTTTATGAAACGGTATTCTGCCTTTGCTGTGGCCCGCGAAGCGTTGCGCTTTCATTCCGGATGGGAGCGCGCATGGCGCAGTCCCGCGCCAAAGAAAAAATACGATGTGATAATTATCGGCGCTGGCGGCCATGGGCTGGCTACTGCCTATTATCTTGGTCGGAATTTTGGTATCCGCAATGTGGCCGTGATTGAAAAGGGCTGGCTTGGCGGTGGGAATACCGGACGTAACACCACAATCATACGTTCAAATTATTTACAGGACCCTTCGGCGGCAATTTATGAAAAAGCCCGCGGGCTTTATGAAAACCTAAGTCAGGACCTGAATTATAATATCATGTTCAGCCCTCGGGGCGTGATGATGCTGGCCCAGACCCAGCATGAGGTGCGTGGATACCAGCGCACAGCGCATGCCAATGCCCTGCAAGGGGTTACCACCGAGTTTATCGGGCCGCAAAAGGTCAAAGAGCTTTGTCCAATTATGAATATCGACGGGCCGCGTTATCCGGTGCTTGGTGCGCTGTGGCAACCGCGGGGCGGCACTGCGCGCCATGATGCGGTTGCTTGGGGGTATGCGCGGGCCTGCTCGGATATGGGTATGGATATTATCCAGAAGTGTGAAGTGACAGGTGTGCGCCAGTCAGGCGGAAAAGTCGTCGGTGTGGACACCACGAAAGGCGCGATAGATTGCGATAAACTGGGTGTTGTGGTTGCCGGACATTCCGGTGTGCTCGCAGATATGGCAGGGTTCCGGTTGCCCATCGAATCCGTGGCTTTGCAGGCCTTGGTGTCTGAACCGATCAAACCCTGCATGGATGTTGTGGTGATGGCCAACACGGTTCACGGATATATGAGCCAGTCGGACAAAGGCGAAATGGTGATTGGCGGCGGCGCGGATGGCTATAACAACTATACCCAACGCGGCAGTTTTCATCACGTCGAAGAAACCGTTCGGGCCTTGGTGGAAACCTTTCCGATCATCTCGCGGCTTAAAATGCTGCGTTGGTGGGGCGGTATCGTTGACATGACTGGTGATCGCTCGCCGATCCTGTCGAAAACCCCGCTTGAGAACTGCTTTATCAATTGCGGTTGGGGAACCGGCGGCTTTAAAGCGATCCCCGGCTCTGGATGGGGGATGGCCGAATTGATGGCCAAAGGCCACTCGCCATTGACCGAAGGCTTTTCGCTTGACCGTTTCAAAGAAGGCAAGTTTATCGACGAAAGCGTTGCTGCAGGGGTTGCGCACTGATGAAACGCTTTGTTTTTTTTACTGTTCTCAATGCATTCGGGAGATTGCAGTATGCTTATTCTTAATTGCCCCTATTGCGGCGTTGACGCCGAAGAAACCGAATTGAGCCCCGGCGGTGAAGCCCATCTTAAGCGCTATGGCCCGGGATCTTCGGATGCAGATTTTGAAGACTACCTGTTTCAACGTGAAAACCCTAAAGGGGTTCATTTTGAACGCTGGCGTCATGCTAACGGGTGCGGCAAGTGGTTTCACGCCGCTCGGTGCACTATGACCCTTGAGGTTTTCGGGACCTATGCGGCGCAAAGTCTTGAGCCGCCGAAATCCATCCAAAAAGCCATTTCCAAAAAGCGTCCTGGATGGTCTTGGCGGGAGTTTTCGTAATGGGTTTTCCTGATCTTATGCGCTCTTTCGTGGGCACTTTTTTGGCACAATGTACAAAGGCATATACATGAGCACGCGTCTTTCTGCAGGCGGCCGCCTGATCGATACAAACAAACAAATCAGGTTTCGCTTTAACGGCAAGCATATGACAGGCTTTGAAGGCGATACCCTCGCTTCGGCTCTGCTTGCAAATGACCAAATGATGGTTGGCCGCTCTTTTAAATACCATCGTCCAAGGGGCGTTGTGGCAAGTGGTTCTGAAGAACCAAATGGCTTGGTCAATCTCGGAGAAGGTGGTCAGTTTGAGCCCAATCAGCGCATAACCACCACCGAACTTTTTGAAGGTATGACCGCCAGTTCGCAAAACCATTGGCCGAGCCTTGATTTTGATATCGGTGTGATTAACAATTCTCTTGCGCGTTTTCTGCCCGCCGGATTTTATTACAAAATGTTCATCCATCCTCGGCCGTTTTGGAAACATGTATATGAGCCGATCATTCGTTACTCAGCTGGATTGGGAAAAGCACCTAAAGACACTGATGATAGCACGTATGAGCATATCTACAGCTTTTATGACGTTGTCGTCGTTGGCGGCGGCGTTGCAGGATTGCAGGCAGCAAAAACCGCTGGTGAAACCGGTGCCCGGGTTCTTTTGGTGGAACAATCCTCAAACTGGGGTGGGCGTGCACCCGTGGACGGCGGCGAGATAGCAGGCAAGCCTGTGGATAACTTTGTGGATCAAACTATGACCGCATTGAAAGGGATGGATAATGTCACGCTGCGCACGCGCTGGATGGCCGCTGGCATTTATGATCACGGCTATATGATAGGGTACGAGCGGATCAACGATCATGATCCTTCTGACGCAAAACCGCGTCACCGGTTGTGGCGCATTCGCGCTGGCCGCATTATTACAGCCACTGGCGCCATAGAACGTCCGTTAAGTTTTGCCGGAAATGATATACCCGGTGTCATATTGGCGTCAGCCCTGCGTGATTATGTGGTAAATTTTGGCGTTTCTGTTGGGGATAGAACCGTAATTGTAACCAATAACGATGATGCCTATCGTACCGCAATCACACTAAAAAATGCCGGTTTAGAGGTGCCTATGATTGTAGATGCACGACCGCATGGTGGCGGTGCGCTTGCAGATGAGGCTCGGGCGCTCGGAATACGGGTCGAGACCGGCAAAGCGATTGCCAAAGTCCATGGTGGCAAGCGGGTGCAATCTGTATCGATTTGCGCACAGGCAGGCGAGGGGGCTGTTTTAGAAGAGGTTTCTTGTGACTGCGTTGCGATGTCTGGCGGCTGGTCGCCGGTAGTTCATCTGTGGTCGCATTGCGGGGGGAAACTGCTGTGGGACGAGCGTGAAATTTTCTTTCGTCCAGATGTGCATAACCCTCCTTTAGATCAGGATGGCAACCCTTTCGTATATGTTGCGGGTGCAGCAAATGGATATTTTGGCTTGGATGAGCTGTTGCAGGATGCAGCAGCCCAAATCGCCGCAGCGACGGGCACTAAAAAGACCCCAAAAGCGCCCAAAGCAAGCCCACGGGCAGAAGCGGCTATTCAACCCGTCTGGATGATGCCGCAAGGCGCAGGCATCAAACTGCGCAGCAAAGCCTGGCTTGACTATCAAAACGATGTGAAGGTCAGTGATGTGCAACTGGCTGCGCAGGAAGGCTTTGAAAGTGTCGAGCATGCCAAACGCTATACCACCTTGGGCATGGCCACGGATCAGGGCAAACTGTCCAATATCAATGGTCTGGCCACGCTTGCCGGTGCGCTGAACGCGGAAATTCCGCAAGTTGGCACAACAACATTTCGGCCGCCCTATACACCGATTTCTATGGGTTCGATTGCCGGTGCTGCACGCGGCGATATTTTTCAGCCCATTCGTAAAACGCCAATGCAGTCCTGGCATGAAGAGCAGGGCGCCTATATGGAGCCGGTGGGACAGTGGCGCAGGCCCTATTGTTTTCCCCGCTCTGGCGAAAGCCATGATCAGGCGGTGATCCGCGAAATCAATCAAACCCGCAATTCCTTGGGGCTGCTTGATGCGTCGACGCTGGGAAAAATTTTGGTGTCAGGCCCCGATGCCGGCAAATTCATGGATATGCTCTATACCAATATGATGAGCACCCTAAAGGTTGGCAAATGCCGATATGGGCTGATGTGCAGTGAAAACGGTTTTCTCAGCGATGACGGCGTTGTGGCGCGCATTGATGAGCAAACATTCCTGTGCCACACCACAACCGGCGGCGCTGATCGCATCCACGCCCATATGGAAGAGTGGCTTCAGACCGAATGGTGGGACTGGAAAGTTTACACCGCAAATCTGACCGAGCAATATGCACAGGTGGCCGTGGTTGGCCCGAATGCGCGCAAAGTATTGGACAAACTTGGCGGCATGGATTTAAGCAAAGAGGCGCTTGGATTTATGGAATGGGCAGATGGTAAAATCGCCGATTTTGACGCGCGGGTCTATCGCATTTCTTTCTCGGGTGAGCTGTCTTATGAAATTGCGGTTCCGGCCAGCCAAGGCATGGCCTTTTGGCAGGCTCTGCTGGACGCAGGTGAGGAATTTGGTGTTATGGCATATGGAACCGAGGCATTGCATGTGATGCGGGCTGAAAAAGGTTTTATCATGATCGGGGATGAAACTGACGGCACAGTTATTCCCCAGGACTTGGGATTGCAGTGGGCAATCTCGAAAAAGAAAACGGATTTTCTGGGCAAACGGGCGCAGGAACGATCACATATGACTGATCCGAACCGCTGGCAATTGGTCGGGTTGGAAACTATCGACGGCAGCGTGCTGCCTGACGGTGCCTATGCGGTTGGGACGGGCAAAAATGCCAATGGTCAGGTAAATACGGTGGGGCGTGTGACCTCGAGCTATTACTCACCAACGCTCAAACGCGGTATCGCCATGGGTCTTGTCCATAATGGACCTTCGCGCATGGGTGAAACCATCGAATTTGCCAAGGTCGACGGCACTCGCATGCCTGCAAAAATTGTAGATCAGGTGTTTTATGATAAAGATGGGGAAAAGCAGAATGTCTAATTCGATTTCTCACGCCAACACGCCGTTTGATGGCTATGTCACAGTGTCAGAGGATGCGCCTTCGGGGATGTTGACGCTGCGCGGGGATTTAAGCTCAAAGCCTTTTGTCACAGCGTTGAAAAAATCTGTTTCAACGGATATGCCCGCAAGCTGCCAGATTGTGCATGACGGTCAAATGAGCGTTGGCTGGATGTCCCCGGATGAGCTTTTGATCCTTACGGCTTATGATCAGGTGGCCGGGTTGGAAGCTGGGCTAAGAAAATCGCTTGGTAAAAGACATTTCCTAGTTGCTGATGTGTCTGATGCGCGGGTTAGTTTTACCCTGTCAGGCGATAAGGTTCGCGAAGTGATTGCCAAGCTGGCCCCGGTTGATCTTGCCCCCGGCCATTTTGCTCCAGGCACATTTCGCAGAACGCGATTTGGGCAGATTTCGGCTGCATTCTGGCTGATTTCAGAAACCGAAGCGCGGGTGATCTGTTTTCGCTCGGTTGCTGAATTTATGTTGAATCAATTGAGCGCTGCAGCGCGCCTGGGCGGTGAAGTCGATCTTTGGAGCTAAAGCTGTTTGGACAAAGTAAGCCCAAATTTGCCAAAGCCCATGCGACCTGCAAAGCCAGTTTGGTGCAAAATGCGATTGAAACGCGTATTGCCTCTTGACGTATGGCATCTAAGGCTACCATTTAGGGCATAAAGATTTTAACATAAAGAAGGAGGCCCGATATGGCTTTTGAACTTCCTGATCTTCCATATGCCCACGATGCACTCGCCGGGTTAGGTATGTCTGCTGAAACGCTTGAATATCACCATGACCTGCATCACAAGGCCTATGTTGATAATGGCAATAAGCTGATTGCCGGCACCGAATGGGAAAGCAAGTCCCTTGAGGACATCATCACAGGCACCTATGACGCGGGTGCGGTTGCGCAAAATGGAATTTTCAACAACGCCAGCCAGCATTGGAACCATATGCAGTTTTGGGAAATGATGGGGCCGGGCGGTGCGGCAATGCCCTCAGAGCTGGCATCCGCGATCAATGACAGCTTTGGCAGCGTTGATGAGTTTAAGGCGCAATTTGCCGCTGCAGGCGCGGGTCAGTTTGGCTCTGGCTGGTGCTGGCTTGTCAAAGACAGCGACGGCAGCCTGAAAGTGACCAAGACCGAAAATGGTGTGAACCCGCTGTGTTACGGGCAAACCGCATTGCTTGGTTGTGATGTCTGGGAACATTCCTATTACATAGATTTCCGCAACAAACGGCCGGTTTACTTGAGCAACTTCCTAGATAATCTGGTGAACTGGGACAACGTTGCCAGCCGGATGTAACCCGACAGACCAACGCATGTTTATGCGTGGCCTGCCAAGAGTCATCTTGGCAGGCCATTTGTTTTTTTACTCTGATATAAATTCCTGCAAGGTGTGCGGGCCGCGCCGCCAATGGAACGGGCCTTGAGAACAGAGGTTCAAAAAGGTGTTCTGGCAATGGTTGTTGCCTGCCTGGTGTGGGGGCTTTCGCCGCTTTATTATAAAATGCTGGTCAGTGTGCCGCCGATCGAACTTTTGTCCCACCGGACGCTTTGGTCGATGGTGCTGTTTGCTTTGATTCTCCTCATGCAGGGACGATTGCGTGGTGCTGTAGGGGTTTTGGGCAATAAAAATATTATGGCTACACTGTTTATCGCGGCGTTGATGATTGCCTTCAACTGGTTTGTTTTTATTTATTCTATTCAAATTAACCGTGCCACCGAAACCAGCTTGGGCTATTTTATCTTCCCGCTTGTGTCGGTAATTTTCGGGGTGGTTCTTTTTCGTGAAAACTTAAGCCGCGCCCAGATTAGCGCAGTGATGTTGGCCGCATTTGCCGTTCTAATATTGACCTATGGTCTTGGCCAGGTTCCTTGGATTGCGCTCTCGGTATCGATCAGTTTTGGTATTTATGGCGTGATTAAAAAATCCCTTAGCATACCGGCGATTGTCACGGTTACGCTCGAAGTTTTGCTGTTGTCACCCATCGCGCTGATGATTTTATATTTTTACCATGCATCTGGCAGCGGCGGTCAATTTGGCCAGTCTGCTTCCATAAGCCTTTTGCTGATTTTATCTGGTCCGATGACGGCAACACCACTGATCCTTTTTTCCTATGCCACGCGGCGCGTCGCATTGGCGACAGTTGGGATATTACAATATATTAACCCCAGCTTGCAGTTTTTATGCGCAACTGTTTTGTTCCTAGAACCGCTGTCTATCTGGCATGCAGTTGCATTTCCGCTAATATGGTTTGCATTGGCACTTTACACATGGGCCAGCTTTCAAACCGCCAGGCGCTCGATATAATCGACCGTTTCTTCAACGCTTTTAGTTACGGTAAACAGGCTTCGCAGCGAGTTGTCGGCAAATCCGGCGTCGATCATGTGATCAATGAGAGCTATTAAGGGATCCCAGTATTGGGCTATATTGAGAATAATAATCGGTTTTTTATGTAATTGAAGCTGCGCCCAAGTGAGCACTTCAAAAAATTCATCAAGCGAGCCGGCGCCGCCGGGCATCACCACCAGCGCATTGCTGTTCATAAACATGACCTTTTTGCGTTCATGCATATTTTCAGTCACAACAAAGCGGGTCAAATCGGTTTTGCCCACTTCAGCTTTAACCAAATGCGTTGGAATCACGCCAAAAGTTTCTCCACCCGCCTGCTGAGTGGCCCGGGCGACAGCGCCCATCAAGCCAATATCGCCAGCGCCATAGACAAGCCGCCAGCCAGCACCTGCAATCGCATGGCCCAAAGCCTCTGCTTGCGTGACGTAGTCGGGCAAAACGCCTGTTCTTGAGCCACAATAGACACAGACAGATAGTTTTTTCATTTTTAAGTCCTTATGCGGCATATCACCTTTTGACGATGTTAGCCTGTGTCGCTATGGTCGCTCAACGCTTTATTGGGGTTCAAGCTGCCTTCAGGGAATAAAAATGGAAAACAAATCGTCGCAGTCTTCGCTGTTGATTGGCATTGTGGTCGTGCTCCTAATCGCCGCTGTAGCCGGGGATATGCTTTACCGCTCTGTTTTTGGGGAAACAGAGCGCACGCCAACTGCTCCTGAGGTCTCTGTTGAGGCAGGGCAATCACCAGAGCCGGCGCCACAAGCCGTGCCCGAACCCAATGCGGATACGCCGCAAAGTGATGCACAAGAGGCAACAGAGCCCGATGCGGCACCATCGGACGAAGCGGACAGTGATCAAGAGAGCAGTGCCACATCCTCAGATCAGCCTGAAGAGGGCCTCGATCTGGAAACTTCAATTACTTTACAAACGGTTAGAGTGGACAGCGATGGCGCTGTGGTGATCGCCGGCAGGGGCGTGCCCGCTCAATTGGTTGAAATTTTAATCAATGGTGAGGTGTTTGAGACCGTGCTTGCAGATGGGCAGGGGAATTTTGTCAGCCTGTTTGATTTGCCTTATAGCGAAGCTGTCAGAGTGTTGTCACTGCGCAGCATTGTTGATGGTCAAGAGCTTTTATCTGATCAGGATGCCATTATCGCACCGGCCCAAATTGCCGCCGCCGCGCCCAGTGACGCTCAAACTGAGTCGGAAAATGCACCAGAGTCTGCTGTGGCAGAAACCGAAATTGCCCAGGCTGATGTGCCATCACAAACAGAATCGCAGCCAGATGACAGCGGCGCTGTTGCAAGCGATGCGCCTGACGAGCAAGAATCAAATCTATCAGAGGTCGAGACCGAAACAGATACCGCCTCTACAAATGCGCAAAGCGATCCGCAGCCTGCAGTCGATAGCGGCGAGGACACGATAGATACGCAACAGGCCGCCGCAGATGCGACTGATACTTCTGATAGCACTACAGCAGCCCAAGACAGTGAAATGACTACAGTCGCCACGGATGAAGACGCCGTTGTTAGCTCATCCGAGCAATCAGCCGAACCCAAAGCTGAAAGCGAAGCAGAGATTGTGGCGGCCTCCGACGTTGGAGCCGATCAGGATCAAACTGTGCAGGATTTGCCTGCGGGTGAGGCCTCAAGCGAAGAGCTTGCAGCAGTTTCAACCAAAGACAGCACCCAAGAGCCAACCTTACAAGAGCCGGCTTCGCAAAAAACCGAAACAGATACCGCCTCTACAAATGCGCAAAGCGATCCGCAGCCTGCAGTCGATAGCGGCGAGGACACGATAGATACGCAACAGGCCGCCGCAGATGCGACTGATACTTCTGATAGCACTACAGCAGCCCAAGACAGTGAAATGACTACAGTCGCCACGGATGAAGACGCCGTTGTTAGCTCATCCGAGCAATCAGCCGAACCCAAAGCTGAAAGCGAAGCAGAGATTGTGGCGGCCTCCGACGTTGGAGCCGATCAGGATCAAACTGTGCAGGATTTGCCTGCGGGTGAGGCCTCAAGCGAAGAGCTTGCAGCAGTTTCAACCAAAGACAGCACCCAAGAGCCAACCTTACAAGAGCCGGCTTCGCAAAAAACCGAAACAGCCGAACAAATATCAACAGCGGCCAGCACCGTAGATGCAGAGCAACCCGCCGATAGCGATACTAGCGTTTCTGCCGATGCAAATACGGATAAAGCTGAACCAGCAGCCACTGACAGCGCAGAACCCACCCAAACGGCGGACACAGATGCAGCAAGCAAAGACGCGGCCGATGGTGTCGATGCCACGCCAGAGGCGCAAACCGATCAAACCCCAACCGTTATGATCGCTGATCAAGACGGTGTTAGGGTGGTGCAAAGCAGTGAGGACCAATCTTCCTCAGATGTAGCGTTGGATGCCATCAGCTATGATGAAAAGGGCGAGGTGGCCTTGTCGGGTCGCGGCACGCCGGCGGCGCAAGTTCTGGTATATCTGGATAATGCGCCCATTTCATCAACGGTGCTGGACAGCGCAGGTCAATGGAAAACTGATCTGACCGATGTGGATCCAGGGGTCTATACACTGCGCATTGATCAATTGGATACCGGCGGAAAAGTGGTCTCTCGGTTGGAAACACCTTTTCAGCGGGAAAACCGTGAACGTCTGATCGAGCAGGTCGCCGCCTCGGCCGAACCGGCACGTGTCAATGTCATCACAGTGCAACCTGGCTATACCCTTTGGGCTATTGCACGCAGCCGCTATGGCCGGGGCATATTATATGTTCAGGTTTTTGAGGCCAACCGTGATAAAATCGGCAATCCCGATCTTATTTATCCCGGTCAGGTTTTTCAGTTGCCCGATTAAGTCCGAGGTTAGATGCATCCAGTATGTAAGCGACGTTAGGCTCATCTGATGTTGATGTTGTTTCGTTAATTTTGTTGTTAGGGCCACGGTTATGACCGAAGCTGCAAATCACAAAGAGATTTCCGCAAAAGAAGAGCAACGCTCGGCTTGGAAAATTATAAAGAATGTAACGCCATATCTTTGGCCAGACGGTCAAAAAGTGATTAAAGCACGTGTTGTTTTTGCCTTTGTGCTGCTTGGACTTGCCAAAGTGGTGGCAACCGTTTTGCCACTGTTACAAGGCGCTGCTGTCGATAGTTTAAGTGGTCAGGCCTCTAACTTTATTCTGGGGGCAATTGGGATCACACTTGCCTATGGAATAGCCCGCATTACGGAAAGTGGTTTTCAGGAATTGCGCGACGCTGTTTTTGCCCCTGTCGGCCAAAGAGCATTGCGTCTATTGGCGCTGGAAACGTTTCGCCATATCCATAGCCTGTCTATGCGCTACCATATTACGCGAAAAACCGGAGGCCTGAGTAGAATAGTTGAGCGCGGCGTCAAAGGCGTGGACTTTTTATTGCGATTTTTGCTCTTTTCTATCGTACCTTTGATTTTACAATTGGTGATGATTTCCAGCGTTTTGTTTTACCGACTTGATTTCAAGTACGTTCTGGTCGTTCTGATCACGATAGGGCTTTATGTGTGGTTTACATTCACGGTGTCTGAATGGCGGGTCAAATTACGCCGGCGGATGAATGAGCAGGATACAGAAGCAAATCAGAAGGCCATTGATAGCTTGCTCAACTTTGAAACCGTTAAATATTTTAACGCGGAAGAACGTGAAGCTCAACGTTATGACCGCGCGATGGCCGGTTATGCTGACGCAGCATTAAAAACCAGCTATTCGTTGGCTGCGCTAAACTTTGGCCAAGTGGTTTTGATCACGCTGGGTTTGACCACAATGATGGTTAT
>ERZ1047821.1473-NODE-1473-length-15184-cov-3.984533_pt1 | contig 15184 bp, 14 predicted proteins | sample MGYA00383096_ERZ1047821 | MGnify/ENA primary metagenome ERZ1047821 (study PRJEB29581, sample SAMEA5548366) | metagenome | biome: marine; feature: coastal; material: water | depth 25 m | study: Short-term variability in the microbial, nano- and picoplankton... | reverse complement strand
AGGCGTAAGTGGGAGCTTGAACTTCATCAGCACTACAATAAAAACTTTACCCCGATGGATGAGTTTGGTAAGTTGATGTTTGGTGATTGGAGTGAGAGGGATTGGTGTAGCTTTGACAACTACATGATTGGTTGTCTTCAGAACTACCTTGCTAAAGGATTACAGAAGAGTCAGTTTGTAAACCTAAAGATACGTCAACTATCTGCAGAGACATGTCACGACTTTATAGAGTGGTGCGGCCTACTTGAAGGTCAGAGCGCGAACCCATCTTTAATGTTGGAAACCAAGCTGAACTCTCAGCAGTTGTACTATGACTTCATTGAGGAGTATCCTGACTTCGGGCCTAAAGCAAAGATGACTATATCTAGGATAAGGTTTTACAGATGGCTAGCATCTTATGCCCTACATAAAACAGGTGTACAACCTGAGATTGGAAAGGATGTACATGGAAAGTACATGATTATTAAAAAGAAACCTATAATTCAAACACAAATACAAGAGTAATGGAAAAGTTAAACTACAAGAATTTATTAGAATTTCTCGTTGAGCACTACAACGATGAGCAATTTTTAAAGGCAGACGGATTCGATGACGCGGTCATCGGGTTCTGCTATCAGTCAAGGCGATTGATTTATTCAACAAAGAAATGCTTGAACATACTTATAGAGGACGGCATGAGCTACACAGATGCGGTAGATTATATGAGCTATAATGTTCTTGGTTCTTATGTTGGAGATAAGACACCAATCTTTGCGGTTGACGAATGGTAGCAGCATTCGAGTGGAGAGATTATCAATCGGATATAATTGATAAGGCCACAGATATAATACAGAGGAATAACTTTGTATACCTAGCCATGGAGGTACGTACAGGAAAGACTCTTACGAGTCTCGGTATATGCGATAAGCTTGGAGTGGAGAATGTTTTATTCCTGACAAAGAAGAAGGCAATGAGCTCTATAACTAAAGACTACGACGTTCTTTGCCCTGCATCCTTCGTGATGTTTACAATCAACTACGAGTCAATGCATAAAGCTCCCGACCTTAAGTGGGATGTTATTATATGTGATGAGGCTCATGGCCTTGGAGCATTCCCTAAGCCAAACAAAAGAGCGAAGGCTGTTAGGGATTTGATACTAAAGACTAAGGCAAAGGTTATCCTGCTGTCGGGTACACCCTCACCTGAGTCATACAGTCAGATGTACCATCAGGTATACGGTATAACCGGTAACCCGTTTCAGTCTTTCAAGAACTTCTACAGGTTCTGTGATAGGTATGTAGATGTTAGAGAGCGAAAAATAAACGGCATGATGATAAAGGATTACACTAGAGGTAATGATTCTATCATAGAAAGGATGAAGCCCTATACCATATCGCTAACGCAGAAGGATGCGGGGTTTGTTACCGAGACTATGGAGAATGTGCTTGAGGTTCAGCTTGAAGACAAGACCTACGAGATAGCCAATAGACTGAAGCGTGACTTAGTCATTGAGGGTGAGGAGGATGTTATCTTAGCTGACACACCCGTGAAGCTGATGATGAAGCTACACCAAATATATTCAGGAACTATAAAGTTTGAGAGTGGTAACTCAATGGTGTTGGATTATACCAAGGCAAAGTTTATAAAGGAGCGGTTCAAGGGTAAGAAGATTGGGATATTCTATAAGTTTAAGCAGGAGCTTAAAGCTTTAAAGGAAGTGTTTGGCGATGACTTGACAACAGAGTTGCATGAGTTTGATACATCTGATAAGAATATTGCACTTCAGATTGTCAGTGGGCGTGAGGGAATATCACTTAAGAATGCTGACTACTTAGTGTACTACAACATTGACTTTAGTGCTACGAGTTATTGGCAGTCAAAGGACAGGATGACAACCAAGGACAGGCTTAAGAATAGAGTGTATTGGATATTCTCTAAGGACGGCATCGAGACAGACATATACAAAGCAGTAACAAAGAAGAAGGATTATACACTTAGACACTTTAAAAAAGACTTACTATGAAAAATAGAAACAAACTCAGATACACGAACGAACTCAGATACACGACAGTATCAATTGCTAATTCTACTGAAGCATATTCTGCTTTTTTAATTAAGGTAAAGAAAAGCACTAGACCCTTTAGCCTTAATGATGTTTATATAACTTTAGGTAAAGGAAATTTAACTAAAAGAAATATAAAAAAATTGTTAGAGAAAGGTGTTAAGAAAGGTGTTATAAAATTAGTATCAAAAGATTTATACGCTAGAAAAGATTTGGATTTAGTATCTTTATGAAATGACAGAGCAGCAGATACAATCTAAAAGAATCAAGGAGTTGGAGTCCGAAGGTTATTATGTCCTCAAGTTAGTGAAGACTAATAAGAATGGGATTCCCGACTTGGTTGCCTTCAAGCCTAACGCAGATGTTTTATTCAGCGAGGTGAAGAGGCCAACAGGAAAGGTATCAAAGTTGCAGGAGTATAGACTAAAAGAATTAAAAGGATATGGATTCAGAACAGAAGTTTACCGAGGGGGAAAAGAAGACGACTCTTAAATTTGACGTTTACTTTATTGAGGAGTTGGATATGTATCCCGACAATATCCAAGAGGAGGTTGTGCGCCAACTCATAAATCACGAAGAAGATTTAGTATCACTAAACGGACTAACTCAAATGGTTGGTGGTGTAGTTAAGGGCGAAGTGCCATTCTTTTTTGAGATAGAGTATCTCAAGCAGGAAGGAGAGAAAGCTGTATACTTAGACATCATACCGATAGAGTTGGACGAATACTTAGATTTAATTACAAACCAAAAAACACTTACATCAAATGGAACTGAAGGAACAACAGGAGGAGAAACTCAAGAGGATAGTTAACGGAGTATTTGCTTTAGACTTAACAAGAAAGACAAGGTTAAGAAAGTATGTAAACGCAAGGATGGTTTACTGTGATATACTCAGGGATTTAAACTTAGGCTCTAGCCACATTGCTAGAACTTTTAACTGCAACCATGCAACGGTTCATAATTATTGGACTAAATTTCAAGACATAGTCAAGTATGATGAGGTTTTGCGAGCTAAATATTTAGAGTGCAGAACTTTGTTTTATAATGGATACGACCCGGTTCATGGCTTGGATACAATAAATGATTTAAAAAAACAAGTAATTTCCTTGGAAAATAAAATAAAAGATTTATATTTGGTGAATCATACTTTAATGAAAGATAATTCTCAACTTAAAAAGGAGGATAATAAGTACAGAAGTTTGATACAAATTATTAGACAAAGGACAAGACCAAATACTGAAAAGGAAATTGAAAAGAAGTTAAATAGATTCTACAATGGAGTATACTTATAGCGACATAGAGAAGATAGCTGAGTTTAAAACTTGGACGGAGAGACAGAAGTTAGATGAGTTGTTGCGTATAGATTGTAAGATGTATACGAACTTAGGGGTTGACTCTACTAAGAAAGAGGTTTCAGAGGTTAAGTCTAAATCAAAAAAGATTTACAAATTAATAAAGACTATAAGTCCACAGATGGGAACTACGTTCCTAAACGCAATGGATTCTTAATCAAATGCCACAAGACTGCAACCTACATCACACAAGAATCAAGCACATCAATTTACTGATGGAAGGAGTGCACGACTCTACTAATGAAATCTATGAATGCCTGATTGATAGAGAGCATAAGAAGGCTAGAACTGAGATTAAGAATCTTATTAAGAACCTTCAGGGTGTGCTTGAATCTCTTCAAGATGAAATTTAAAAAAGACTTTCGACCAAGACTTAATGGAAATAAAAAGGTAGCTTACGAAAACCTAAATAAAAAGGAGCGAAGGATTCTCGTTATCGGGGATGTGCATGCTCCTTTTGTTCTTGATGGATACCTTGAATTCTGTAAGGATACTTACGCTAGATACAACTGCAATCAAGTCATTTTCATCGGTGACATTATTGACAATCACTACTCCTCATTCCATACTACAGACCCCGATGGAATGGGTGGTAGTGATGAGTTGGACTACGCAATTGAGGAGGTTAAGAAATGGAACGAAGCGTTTCCTGTTGCCGACGTATTGATAGGAAACCATGACAGGATTATTATGCGTAAAGCTTTTGACTCTCAGATACCACAGAGATGGATAAAGAGTTACAACGATGTGCTAGGAACGAAGTGGAATTGGCAAGACAGGGTTGTATACGACAACGTACAGTACGTGCACGGTGAGGGTGGTACTGCAAGGACAAAGTCTAAGAACGATATGATGTCTACGGTTCAAGGCCACATACATACACAAGCGTACTGCGAGTGGATGGTTGGTAGGAACTTTAGAATATTTGGAATGCAAGTAGGCTGCGGTGTTGATGGTAAGAGTTACGCTGCTGCATACGCTAAGAACTTTAAGAAGCAGGCTATCGGATGCGGTGTTGTATTCGGTGGTCACACTGCTATAAACTGCCTAATGGAGCTATGAGATTTGAAAACAAGTCAGACTTAACACGAGAGAAGAAAGCGATTGAAAAATTCGTTGGGATATTTGGTGGCTCATATAAGAAGCTCGGTCCAAATGACATTGATTACAGAGTGTTTGACAGCTCTAACAACCTTATCGCTTACGTAGAGGTCAAAGGAAGATTAAGAGCTCTTAAAGACGCTTATCCGCTCCCTGTGGCAGCGAGAAAGATTGTTAAGTTATGCGACAAAAGATTAAACCCTGTAATGATATGGGCGTGTGAGGATGGAATCATCTACGCTAAGGTATCAGAGATACAGGGTAGTGTTAAGTGGGGTGGCAGAAAGCCAAGAGAGAACTCATTCAACGATGAGGAGTTAATGATTTATTACGAACAACAAAAAGGATTTAAGTATGTCAGATTCTGATGGTAAAATAAAAGACTTTATAGTCGTGCTAATAATTAACGCAGTAATTCTTTACGGAATTTATTGCTTAATCTAAAAGGGGAATCCGCTATAACGGATTCTCTTTTTTTATTTACCCCGTCTTTTCTTTAATTGCTTAAGTCTTTGCTGTTGTCTGTAATGTGGTGAGCCCGGACCAAATAATCTTTTATACATCTGTGGGTTAGCTTTCTTTAGCGCTTCTTTAGATATAGCATTACTCATTCCGTCTGATGGTCTGTAAGAAGAGCTAACACCGAGTATATCGTACATAACATCCTCATCAAAACCTTCAGTGAACCCTTCGTATAATCCAATAAACGGGTCAACCTGAGCGCCTATAGTAAGTTCTACAGCAACACGGGAGGCGGCTTCGATAGGCTTATCATCCTTAGACAACTTCTTAACCTTCCTCATTACAGAGTTGAATGGGTTTACAGCTACGTCGGCAGGCCTATTAATGCCTCTTGATTTATTTACCGCAGACTCTACGGCTGCTCCAAAGTAAGGTACTTGGTATATAAGGTTAAGGCCTATCATAGCATCCTTCATTCTAAGCAAAGCCTCATCTCTATCCTCATCATCACCCTTAATAAACTTCGCTAAGTTCGCTGCAAGAGCAAACATTACGTTGGCTACACCAAGGTTTAATATAATGGCTCTAGTATCTTTAGCTGTAGGTATACTGCCCTTAGAGGCTGAGCTCATTACGTTTGTAAAGCCCTGCATAACTTTGTTCATCTGCAAGAATAGTGTGCTACCAAACATTGTAAACCCTCTAACTAAAGAGTTACTATTCATCTGTAAAGGAATCTTCTCAGTTGCTCTACGAGACTGCTGAGTAGCGTTATAGTTCTCAAACTTCTTCAGGGCATCAGCCTCACTCATACCATTTGCAATGTCACGGTTATAGTTAATCATATAACCCATCACACCAAGCACGTCACCAAGCACTGTACGCGACCCTGCACCCGTCTTGAGAGCTCTAACAGCTTTACCCCACATGGTATTAGATTTTCCGATTGGCTTGAAGGTAACGGAGCCTGTCTCTAAGCCAAACACATCTCCCTCTAAACCTTTCTTCACACGCTCCTTAAACATAGGAGACATGCTATAAGCCTTCTGTATTTGGTAAGGCAATGTCGCCGCCGTATACGCCCCATCAATCATAAACATAAGTAGGTCTAGCCCCGGCACTTTACTTTTGCCTTTGCCTTTATATGAATAGTCTTCAAACGCGTTAACAAAAGATGTTGACTGCTTCACAACCTGAGCTAGCTTAAAGGCTAATGCGAAGCCTGTGTACTTTGTCATAAGCTTATCTATAATGGTAGGCTGTATTGCTTGCTGCCCACCATTAGGATTCACTGCATAGTTAACAGAGTTCCTAACCACTTTACCTAAACCTGTTTGTTCTAGCAGGGTGTCAACCGACTTAAACTTAAATATAGAGTTTAGCTTCTTAACCCCTTTAGCGTAAGACTTGTATCGCTCTATAGTTTCAAAGTGATTCTCTAAGGTGGTTGTAAAGTCAGCGTTAAGTATAGATACATCACCCGTCAAGTCGACTCTCTCCTTTAAGGCAGGAGCAACTTGAGCATTAAACACGCCGTTGAAATCTCCTTCATCTAAAAGCTTAGAGTCAACCTTAGTTTTTATTGTCTGAGTAGGGAAATAGTTCTCTATGTAGCTTAAGTTTACGTTATTTACATCAGAGTATACATCATTGGTTTGCTCAAAGTACTCCGTACTTAAATACTCTACCACCTTGTCCGTAAATTCTACAACATCCTTACCAAGAATGCTTTCAATTTGTTTTAGTTTCTCGTCAGTAAACCCTTGATTTTTAAGCTTCTCTCTTTGAACATCGTTCTTGCTAAGAGCATACACTCTCATCAATTGGTCTGCGTTAAAAAGATTAGTCCCTAAATCCTTACCCTCACCCGTGGTGATGCCGTCAATCTTGTGAGTCCCTGAAGTTAGTTTACTTTGAATGTCTTTATAGTTCTTAACACCATCTATAGAGCTAGCTATCTCATCCATCTTAGTACGAGTACCCTGCAATCCTTTAGCATACAAACTCTCCATGGCATTAAGGGATTCGTATACGTTCTTAGTAAAGAACTTACCTACCTTATCCAATCCATTTGTTAGAGTGCCTAAGTGCTTTAAGTTATTAGCTATACCTGTTAAGAATTTACCCGGCTTGGTTAAAGGAAACTCAGACACATAAAGCTTGAAAGCTTTACCTAGCTGACCACTCATCAACGCATTATATCTTTCATTCTGACGAGCTCTAAGCTGCTCTTCAGTCAGGGGTGAGCCGTCTTCATTGTAAAGAGCTGAGTACCCTTGCTGTATGTTGGAGTCAGCCTCATCTCTAAGAGTCTTAACCTCAGCCTTCTCAGTCTCAAGTTTTTCTTTCAACCTAGATATTGATTCAGAACGAGTTTGCTTTAAGTCTTTTAACAAAGCTTCAACTTCTTGAACACTCATATCTTCTATACCCTTGAATGATTCAAAAGCAATGTAAGCGTCAAGTTGGTTTTGCTCTTTAACCGTAAGCTTTCCTTCCTTGGATAGTACATCATCAATGTCAGGGAAGAACTTCTTCTCTATTGATTCAGCGTCAAAGTCGTCCTCAAGGATTCTCTTAAGAACTCTTTTAGCTGCAGCAAAGAATTGCTGTCCTTGTGAATCTAATCCTTTACCCCTAACCTTGTTGCTGTCAGTGATAGATTTCTTAGCTTTCTCGGTAACAAACTTTAGAACATCTTTTATAACGCCCTTCTTATACTTTCCCTCTGAGTCGTTAAACACTTTAGTTACATACTCAACAAATGCGTCTACAGACTTAGCTTTAGTTACGTCAGTCTTAGCAAACTTAGTTGTTATAGCTGAAGCTTGCCTTTGACTTAGAGTACCCTTTTTAATTAAGGCTTTTACCTCAGCGGCTAAAGCTTGCTGCGTATCAGCTATAAAATTTTTAGCATCCTTAGCAGCCTTAACAGCCTCTTGCAACCTAATCTTTAACAGCTCAGTTTCCTTCAGCGTCACCTTCTTAACATCCCTTATAGCACCTAGCAGCTTACTCGCTGTAGGGGCTGTCTTTTCTTTTAAACCAAACTGCTTACGTACATCTCTAACTAACTGCTCTTTGATATTATCAGTAGCTCTTTTATACAATGCAGACTTCTTGAGGGCGCTGATAGCTGCGTCAGCACTTTTAAAGGTTTGCATTCTCTTCATCAACCTTTTAAGTCCCGGCACTAACTCTTCTGTAAGCTTAGGCTTTGGAGCCGCGGTCTTCTCAGTAGTAACAACCTCAGCAACCAACTCAGGCTTTACACCTCTCTGTGTAAGCAATGCACTAATAGCTGCGTCTGAGTAACCCAAACCACGAGCTTTCTCAACGAATGATTTTACCTTACCCTTACTAGAGGTTTCTACCTTTTTCTGTGCCTTTGATTTTATTTTTGACTTAGCCTTAACATCAGTCTTAACAATCTCAGTTAAGGATGTACTCATTGTGCTCCTCCCTCCTATGTAACCAAGGTATCTTGACTTAGCTCTTTCTTTACCATACTTAACCACATAGTCATCGTAGGTAAATGTTTGCCCTTTCTTATTTGTTACTTGAGGGAATAAATCAACAGCGCTATAAGAGTTTTTAAATATTAAAGTTTCAACTTTAGCTTTGCTACCATCAGGCATAACTGAGCGTATAACCCAAGGGTATGATGGGTGGTAATCCGTATCACCTTCCTTAGGTTGAACCGCAACTAAATCCCCATCAGTTTTAATAGTTAAAAGAACGTCCCCATAATCATGGCCATTAGTAATAGGCTCAGCCAATCCGTTAGCAAGCTCTGAGTATGAAGGTAAGTCCCCAAATTTTAAAGCGGTTCTTATATTAGCTTCACCAAGTAGTGAGCTTAAGAATGATTTACGTAAATCAAATGTGGACTTAGAGCCTAAGACCGCCTTGTTTATTGAATCACTTACATTCTTTTCATTAACAGCTTTACCTTTCATCTCTGAATCATAAACCTCTTTTAACCCTACTAAAGATTTTTTGTTTAAAGCTTTTGATATTCTAGCGTTAGCATCCTTTGCCGATATAGATTTATTTTTTATGGAGTCAGTCATTAATTTTAAGGATGTCATAACCATATTCTTGTTAGACATGTGCGCTGACTCAGTCAGAAGGGCGGGCATTAAGTATCGGAATCCGTCTTTATTTTTAGGCATTCCTTTGATTATAGAATTAACCTTCCCCTGAGTAAAAGAAGCCCAAATATTACCTGTGGCTGCGGCGAATAATATACCGCCTAAATAATCTTCAGCCCCAACCTTACCTGTAGCTAATCTATCTGCAAAAGTTAAATGAGATTCTACCTCTCCAATATCTTTTATGGTGACACCCGTCTTTATTCTTGAAGACATCTCTTTAAATCTAGTAAGCCCTAAGTCTTGAATTATACTTGACTTAGATGTTAAGCTACCGGTATCAACCTCTGTTTCGTTAGGTGTGGCGTCTACATTTATTTTCTCAGTAACGCCGTCAGAGTCAATCACATCTCCCTCAGCTATTGCCTGAGAGACAGTGTTAAAGAAATCAGCTAACTCATTGATGTTAGATAACTCTTCAAATGGTTTTAATTTTCCGTTAGTAACCTTAGATACTAACTCGTTTATTAATGCTCCAATTTTCTGCAATGTAGACGGGCTTATCTTAGTTCCCTTCTCAGCAAGCATTGCAGTAAGCTCTGTAATATATTCCTCAGGAGCTGCATCTCTATCGTATAAATCAGCAAACTCTTGAAGAGCTACGTTGTCGTCTGATTTAATTATCTGAGATATTTTATTCTTAAATTTTGAAAATGTAGCGGGTGCTTCACCAAATGATTTTAATAAAACAGCATGAGTCACTTCATGAGCAACCGTTCTAACTCTAGCATTAGTTAAGTTAATGTCTATACTGCCTACAAAGTCTCCGTTCTCGTTAATTAAATAAGAGAAGCTACCACTAGAGTTTTCGTTACCATTCACCTTAGCCATCTTAGAGTTGTAGCTGTCAGTGGTGTCATGTATTATAATATCAAAGTTAGGTAATACAGACTTTAAGGTATTAACAGCTTTGACTGCACTCTTTATTATTTGCTGTTTATTAGAATCAACTTTATCAATAAGGCTATTAACCTGCTCCTTATTAGATATAGATACTTCAGCAACCGCCTCTTCAGCAACCACCTCTTCAGGTGCAACTTCCTCAGCGACAGTCTCCTCAGTAACTACCTGTTCAGTCGCCGTCTCTTCAGTAATCACATCATCTAACTCAGTTAAGTCTAACTGCTCATCAGCAATTGCTGCGTCTACCTCACTCTGTAGCTCCGGAGAGACATCTTGTTCTTGTACCTCTTCTTGTGTAACCTCTTCGGTAACTGCTGTGACGTCGGTGTCTCCTTCTCCCACTGTTTCGCTAACTGCGGCTTGTTCGCGTACATCCACCGTCTCTGCGCTTGGCTCTTGAATGGCATCTGCTTCTTCTTTTAAAGGGTTCTCTTGGAGATTCTTTATCTCCTCTCTTATGACTTTAGCTCTATCCTTAGCTACCTGATTGTCTTTACCTTTAAGATTGTTCAACTCTACCTGAAGCTCTGTGATAGCGTCAAGCGTTGGTTGGTTCATCTCAGGGTCAGCCTCAGATATATCTCTTTTAGTTACAGCCTCTTGATACTTCTTCGTATACTCAGCCTCAAGCTCAGGGTTGTTTACAATTTTAACGTCAGCATTTATCAAGTCACTAGGACTCGCTTCTTTTATAAAGTCAGACATCTGTTTCCCTGACACCTTAGCTTTATTATCTGTTCCGTTAAGGTAGTATTTAGGAGCTTTATATAAACCATAACCCACAGTCAATGGAGCTGTGGCTGTACCTGCAACCCCTTCAAAGCCAATCTCGGCAACATCCATCTCCTGCCCTGCAACCACTCTACCTGCAACCTCACCCAAAGAGCCACCGACAGCTTCAGTACCAATACCTGCCGCCGTAGCTGCTAACTTCTTACCTGTCTTCGCGAGTTGAGTTGTAAGCTTACCTGCTAAACCACCTGTAATAGCGTCAACAGTACCGATAGTTAAACCTCGACCTACAGCTTTGAATTTTATCTTCTTCATAGCCTCCTCATCTTCTAAGACGGCTCGAATATTTTCTGTGGTCATTGACTTTCCTTCAAGCTGTTCTTGCAATAGCTCAGCGTATGTAAGGCCTGTCTCTAATGTTGTACCTGCCATACCCATAGCGCCTATTAAAGCACCGGGTACACCACCAACCATAGCACCCCCTGCAGCACCAACACCTGCACCCTTTAATACTTCAGGTGTCAGCATAGCACTAACAGATGATACAAATAGTTGTGGTATAACAGTAGGGTTCTTAGCCACACCTTTTACAAAGCCTAGCCAACCGCCACCATTATCTTGATAAACTTCTTGGAAATCACGCATCTCATCTGACACACCTGTGGCAGCCATGCGTTCTTGCGCAGTAATAAATTCTTGGATGTCTTCATCAGATACATCAGAGCCTTCCGAGAACAACCTCAAAGCTTCGTCAACCGAGCCACCCTGAGCCTGACCTTGAACACCCGCCCTATACATGTCACCAAACAAATCAGTAAGCTCGTTCTTACCGAACGCTCTTTCAATAGCGGTATCTTCCTCTACTGATACCGGCGTATCACTTTGATATTGTCTATCAATCGTTGTAGTCGGAGCAGTATATTCCGAAGTGACAACGTCTTCCTGTTGCTGTGGTATAGTAGATTCCGTAACGGCCTCCTGACCAACAGAAACCAAATCGTCTTTTTTTTTTACATCACCCCATGCTGACTGAAATAACTCAAGCTCTGTGGTTTCAAATAAACCACTACCTTTACCTAAATCGTAAAGCTTTTCTTGAATCTCAGGGTTTGCCTGACTAAATTGTTCAAGTGTGGTTTCGGAAGTTATAATACCTTGCTCAAGGTATAGGTTATATAAAGCTTCTATCTTATCCATTATAACTATTTAAAGAGTTGGTCTCCTGCTGCGGTAGAAGGTTTTGCGTTGTTCCCTCTGTTATCTTTAGTCCTTTTGCCTTTATACTTAGATGTAATTTTGTATTTTGACTCAAGGCCTTCAGTATCCCCTTTTCTAATTGCATTAAATATTTCTTGCAAGTCATTAAGGTAAACTCTAGTATTCTTCTTGTTGTAACCCACTTCAACGCTAAGGTCTCCTATTTTTAATAAAATATTTTTAGTCCCCCTAATCTCTTCAGTAGAAGTAGGTACGTTAGAGAAGTTCCTAGACAGTAACTCATTAGTTAATTCAACTGCCTTATCAGTTTTTTGGTTTTTAAAAGCGTCTGAAGTACTTACAAACCCTTTACCGTCAGGGGTTGCAAAGCCGTCTTCCAATACAGGTCTGATAGCCATTTGTCTTGCCCCTAACTCACCTCTACCTTCTTCAATGTTTAGCTCAACACCTTCAAATACGGCATCATCTATAGCAACACCTTTAGGGGCTATTAAGTTAGCTAAGTCTTTAGCTAATACATCACCTGTAACACCTGTAATAGGCAAGGTCTCGGTTCTTGTGTTTCCATCTTTATCCTCAAACACAACAGTAAAGTTTTCGCCATCCTTAGATAATGACGTTAACTTATCCTGACCCTTCTTAACGTCCTTGTTGTGTCGAGAAATAATTGACTTGGCTTCTGCAGAAAAATCATCACCGCTAAGTTTAGTTAGTTTTGCACCCGCGTCTTGATAGTAAGCGCTAGACTTCTTAAGCTGCTCTACTGTGTACTCACCCGGAGTCTGAGCCCTATCCGTTCTAGCCTCTTCTTTATATCCTATGCTTAAATAGAACGCGTCCTTGATGGCGTTTAATGCTTTTTCTTCTTGAACCTTCGTAAGCTGTGGTATCATAACACCACTTGATGGGTCTCCCGGATTCGGTATCATTAATATCTTATCCTCACCCGCTTGCTTAGGGTCTGTAGTAAAGTCATCTATACCATACTCACCTAAGTGATTTGTGAGTACACTCAATGCTTTACTTGGGTTTGTTATTAAAGCTTCTGCTTGAGCGTTTAAAGCCTCTTGAAACTTAGGTATATTAACGACGCCCTCAATAGACTTAATGTCTCCTGAGTTGACAGCTTGCTTAAACTTACCCGGCAACAGCTTTGTTATCTGACCTACAGCTACAGGAACATTTAAAGCGTCAACCTTAGAGCGAACAGAGTTATTTATCGCGGGCACTGTCATGAATGATGACTGAACAAGCTCTCCTTTTTCATTTAACTTACCCATCATAAGTTGCCCTGTCTTAGGGTCAAACCTATACTTGGTATTAGACGGGTTAAAGAAGCCCTCTAACTGAGAGTTCCTCCACGTTTCTTCTAATGCTGCTACGCCTGATTGACTTCGCTCTAAACTAGCGTCATACATGGATTGGAACTGCTTAGCTCCTGAGTACAACATTTCAACGTCTTGAGTTAAGTTGCCGCGCATAGTGTTATAGTCCCTCAAGCTAACCTCACCGCTCTTTAACATACGGTCTTGCATCAACCTCATCTCTTGAGCTTGACTAGCTAAATCCATTGTCGACGAGACAGCTCCTGCATGACCACCTAGCGGTGTGTCAGAAATAAAAGTGCTTAAGTCTTTAGAGGCTTTATCTATCTCAGCCTTTTTATCTTCTCTTCGCTGAGCCTCTTCTTTTAGTTGGTCTCCTAAACCTCTAGCGACTTCACCCCAATTAATAATCTCAGCATCTTCGTTAGCTTTAAAGCCGTAGTATTGTCCATAATCTGCCATATCTTACTGTGCGAATATGTTATACCCTTGCGATGGGTCAAGAATTACTTGATTGTCCTGACGAGTATTTCCTTGGGAAACCACATTGCCAACTTGCTGAGGACTAACTTGATAATTGGTTACGCCGGGAATGTTAAAATCATAATTTGACTCAATATTCATATTGGCCTCTCCTTGCCCTCTTCGGTATAAAGGAACAATTGCTTCTGATGTTAGTGAGGATAATACATCCCCAAAAGCCTCAGCTCCTGCCTGAGTGTTTTTTTGAGCTAGAGCTTCAGCCTGCATAGCTGCAGCTCCCGCGCCTTGAGAAGCCTGAAGTCTTAAGCCTGCCTTCTTATCTCTAAGTCTACCTTCTTCAGTTATTATTTCTTTTTGGATTGCTTCAAGGTCTTTTGTTTGTTGGCTTGAAATGTCTTGACCCAACCGTTGAGATTGAGCTAACACTCTACCTGCTGTAGCACTCGCGCCTCTTCCCGCTTCTTTCCCTGCCTCCATAGCCTGTGCAGCCTGCTGAGATAACTCCTCTCGCTGACGTTCGTAAGGCTCTTTGCTAAGACCTATAGCTTCCATGTAGTTTACGTCAAGCATTTTATCTGCTTCCTCAAAAGCCTTTAAACCTTCCATCCTTGCTTTCTCAGCAAGCTTCCTCTGTTTACCCGCCTGAAGAAAGTTTGCTACTCCCGCTCCTGCCGATACTGTTGCTGCTGTAGCTGCCGCTATCGCTGTAAATGCTGCCATATTATAATGCTTTAATCATTTCTTTGTTATACGAATCACCTTTAACGTAACCCACCCCCTCATAAACATTGATAAGTCCGTCATGCTTTATAAGAGCATAAGCGAACTTATTGTCTATACCTTTTGCTAAGGATGTAAGTGAGTCTACCAAAATTGTTAATGCCTCTTTACGCGATTCTTTATATTGCTTATTGGATATAATCCAATCTACCCATGCTACCTTTGAGTTGGTATTGTACAAAAACCCTGCGCATACAGGAGTGTCACCATCCCAAACCATTATACCACCCATTCCATCTTGAGGTAAAAAATCTCTAGTAGGTGCTTGCCACCCCCAATCTTTCCACCACCCCACAAGGATGTCGTCGTAGTCTTCGTATTGTATTAATTTTGTAGTAAATTTCATTTAACACAAAGATACTAAATTTTAAGGATAGCTTTTTATAACGTCAGCATCAATAGCAAAAAGCTCACTAGGACCTGTTATATCGCTAGCAAGCGTTAGCGTGACCTCAGAATAATGCCCCATAACCCCCGAAGATTCAGCCGAAACATCTTTAACGCAATAAATATCTTGCCCTAGAATTACAGGGGTACCACCCGAATTGTTTACGGTAAAAGTGGTGGTATTACCTACCTCGTTGTAAACAATAGTGTCTATCTTACCAAAGTAGGTAAGCTTACCTGCGTTCT
>ERZ1047821.1465-NODE-1465-length-15231-cov-5.074130_pt1 | contig 15231 bp, 18 predicted proteins | sample MGYA00383096_ERZ1047821 | MGnify/ENA primary metagenome ERZ1047821 (study PRJEB29581, sample SAMEA5548366) | metagenome | biome: marine; feature: coastal; material: water | depth 25 m | study: Short-term variability in the microbial, nano- and picoplankton... | reverse complement strand
ATGGGCAAGTGGCGTTTTTGGTGAGGCTAACACCATTAGCCCAGATGAGCCAACTTGGTATGCCGTCACGGTGAGCGATGCATGTGGTACTCCGGTTTATACGGATAGTGTGTTCGTACAAGTGGGGGGTTATTCACCATTATCATCGATAATTAGACTTGAAGACGATTCACTTTGTAATGGAGAAATAACCACGCTGACAGCCAGTGCTAGAGGTGGTCACAAAGGACCTGTGGAGTACAGATACAAATGGTCTCACACACCAGATTCCTATCCGGTGCAATTTATTGAGCCTAAAAAAACAACTGAATACGAAGTCACAATTTCAGATCTATGTCTGTCGGAGCCTGATGTTGCGAAGGTTACAGTATATGTTGGCAATCCTGAGCATCCTGATTTAGTGTTTGAGCCAGCAGAGGCGTGTGCAGCCAGCGAGATCATGGCGTCAGTAAATGTTTGGAATCCAAAGAGTCGTTACACTTGGTATGTTGATGATGAAGTAATTCAGAGTAATTATCAATATGATTCGGTGGCCTTTAAATTGACTGAAGTAGGGTGCCATGAAGTCAGCGTGGGTGTCCGTACTGAATATGGTTGTTATTCTTTACAGAAAGACAAGTGCGGCGTGAAGATTCTTGTGCAACCCGACGCCCGTTTTGATCGAAGACCAGCATATCCAACGAATATTGAGCCCCAACTTTCCTTTTTCAATACCAGCATCAATACAGATCACATTACGTGGTACATAAACACATACGACACTCTATATGATGATGTGTTTTTGTATGAGTTTGATGATTACTGGGACACGAATCAAGTGATGTTGGTTGCGGTTTCAATTGATGGTTGTGTCGATACCGTGAAGTACAATCTGCCTTATGTGGAGGAGACTCTGTTATATTACCCGAAAAGCTTTACCCCAAATGACGATGGGCTCAACGAAGAGTTTAAGATCAGTGGAGAAGGAATGTCCAGTGACGGCTTTGATCTTATTATCCATGACCGATGGGGTCAGCAATTATTCAGAGCAAATAGGCCGGATAGAGGATGGGATGGTCGGTCTGGTGATGGTAGAATCGTTCCTGTAGGAACTTATCCTTTCACGCTACAGTACACAGATCACAGAGGTCAGGTCAAAGTAATTCGAGATCAAATCATAGTCTCGAAGTCTGGTATCGAAAGAGGATTGCGATAAGTGTTCCCACTTGTTTGCGCTTCTGTGCTGTTTTGATCCCTTTGAGATAACTTTACTTTTTTATTAAGCCAAACCAATCATTCAAGAATGCTGATTCACTTTTCTCCAAATCCTTGGGTACGCACCTGGGGAATCCTCTAATACAACCGAAAGTCAGTTTTGCTTTCAGCCCTTCTGGCGACGCTGGTCTACGTTTTCTACCATATTCTACACTTTGAGCAAGTTGGTTTACCTGTTGCACCTGTGAGTATAATCGGTGTGGGTCTCGCCATATTCCTTGGCTTTAGAAATAGTTCGGCCTATGATCGCTGGTGGGAAGCTCGAAAAATTTGGGGTGGCATTGTCAACTACAGTAGAACGTGGGGAATGGAAGTTACCAGTTTTATCCAACCCGTAGATCGTCTGGCCGCTCCGGAGGTAAATGAAGCCAAACGAATCCTGATTTATCGACACATTGCTTGGCTCTACGCAATGGCGATGCACCTGAGGAAGCAAATGAAACTAGAAACTTTAGCCCCGTTTCTTAATTCACGCGATGCCGAACTAGTGAAAGAGTTTAAGAACATCCCGTCGCAACTGTTCAACCTACAATCAAATCATGTGGAGGAAATCTTTCAAAAAGATGCCCTTAATGAGTTTAAGCACCTTGAATTGAATAGGAAGCTTGAAGAGTTCTATAATCTCCAGGGGAAGGCTGAGAGAATTAAAAACACAGTTTTCCCTTATTACTACAATTACTTTACTCGGGTATTTCTACGACTATTCTTGGTGATTTTGCCATTTGCGCTTGTGGATGAAATGGGCTGGGAAAGTATTCCGCTCAGCGTTGCAATTTCATTTGTCTTTGAAATCCTCGATAAATCAGGGACCATTACTGAAGAACCGTTCGAAGGACGCGCAGCAGATACACCGATGACTGCATTGTGTCGAACAATAGAAATTGACTTGCGTCAAATGTTGGGCGAAAATGAGCTTCCAGAGCCTATCAAACCAAGAATGACCAAGTTCGGAGCCGCATTTTTAGAGTGATTCATATACGCGTTTGATAACCCTCAATGAATTGCATTGGAGTGTCAATTCACGAGATTTTTAGGAAGTCACCTTGAATTTCTCTGAAATTCTATTTGGTCATTGTTCAGAAAATTATAATTTTCTCATACCTAAGCCTTTACTATGATTTGCCCAGTTTGTCATCATACTAACATCAAAGAAGGCTCTGAAGAGTGCCCAAAATGCAACACACCACTTACCGGTGATAATCTTGTCTTGGCGCTTCAAAAGAGCAATCGAGATCAGCGAAACCAGAAGATTGCCATGACTTTTGCCTTGGTCTTCGTGGCTATTCTCAGCGCTGCCTACTTATTCATGATTACAACGGATGATGGATTGCCTAGCGCTGGCGAAGGAGAGATTGTTGTCCCAGGCGACTCGCTACGTAACCTTGGCTATACGCTCGATGAGAAAACAAATCATATTGAGGAGCTGCAGACTCAGATTGAGAATATGCAAGCGACCATTTCTTCTATGGAAGAAGAGGAAGAGACTCCTGAAGTGGAGGAGGAACAATCTTCAACAGTGACGGAGGAAGAGGCGCCACAAGCAAGCATCGAACAGCCCAAACCAGTCAACACAAGTTCAGGTGGAACACATGTAGTCTCTGAAGGAGAAACACTTTGGAGTATAGCTCAATCACGTCTGGGTGACGGATTTAAAAGTCAGGATCTGGCATCATTAAACAATCTTAATGATCCAGATTTGATCGTTGTTGGAGAGACGCTCCGTCTGCAGTAAATTCAAGCCGCTTGATGTCCAAATGACTCAGCCTGATTCATGATGCGCTGAATGGTTCTAAGATTCACTGGTTTATTAATGAATCTATTGACCAAATCAAAGCGCTCAGCCCGAAGCTTGTCTTCTGGATCAATAGAGGAAGTCAAAATGAAGATTTTAGTAACCTTTATAAGGTCGCCCACGAACTCACCAAGTCCATTCAAAAACCCCCATCCATCCATAATAGGCATCATCAGATCTAAGAAGATTAGATCGGGCAACGCTTCAGGATTGTTCCTATTCTCCAATAGATAGTCAAGGGTACTACGGCCGTTGTCAAACTCCAGAATATGGGTTGACGAAGGATTGCTTTCTATTTGCTTTTTGACTACCAGACGACAGATTCTGTCATCATCAATAATTGCAATAACTCGAGTTTTCATAGGCATTCAAGATTATTGCAAGAGCAGAGGAACCTCTAAGGTGCAATTTGCCCATCTAAATCACAAACGACTTCTGAAAAGACATTACAATTTACTGGAGTAAGAGACTTAAGTCCCTAATGGAAAGGGCAATGAAAAGCTCACCGCCTCAGAAAATGTTGGATAAAAGGACTTACTATCGCTTGTCCTCAGCCTTCCGAACTACCAACTGGCGTCCTTGAAAGTCTGCACCGTTCACTTCGTCGATAGCGCGTTGTCCATCGTCGTCTGATTCCATTTCAACAAATCCGAAGCCGCGAGAGCGACCACTATCGCGATCTGTTACTATTTTACAAGATGCTACCGACCCTACAGCTTCAAACATTGATTTCAACTCATCGTCAGTTGCACGATAGTTGAGATTGGCCACAAATAATTTCATAAAAAATTCAATTTAAAGTGCAAAAGAGAGATATTTAATTGACTTGATGAGCTAAGAATGCAATTCTTTTCATTCGTTCGCGATAATTCCTTCCCTTTGATGGCAATGCCCGAAGACAAGCTTGATGTCAATATATTCCTGAACACCTCTGATAACGGTACTATACTGGATGTTCGTTCTCCGTCGGAGTTTGCAAAAGGACACATTCCAGACGCCAAAAATTTTCCTCTTTTTTCGGATGAAGAGAGGGCGGAAGTTGGCCTTCTTTACAAGGAGAAGGGGCAATTTGATGCTGTTTTACGTGGACTCGACATTGTTGGACCCAAATTACGAGGGTTAGTTTTGGAGGCTAAAAAGCACAATTCCAAGGAGTTTCATGTTCATTGCTGGCGGGGTGGAATGCGATCTGAATACATGGGTAAGCTGTTGTCTCTGGCTGGCTATTCGATATCAACTTTGCCCGGCGGCTACAAAGCCTATAAGAGAAGCCAACTTGAACTGTTTGCACAGAAGTTTTCATACATCGTGCTTACAGGTTATACAGGTAGTGGTAAAACCCGATATCTAAAAATGCTGAGGGATTCGGGAGAGCAAGTAGTTGATCTCGAAGGCCTCGCCAATCATCAAGGATCGAGTTTTGGGAATCAGAAGTCCACTTTTCAGCCGACTACGGAGCAATTTCACAACGATCTCTATGAAGTGATGCGAAATTTTGACCCTCAAAAACAAGTTTGGATTGAAGATGAGTCCTTTTCCATTGGGAGAGTTCACTTACCAGCAGCGCTATACAGAATAAAGAATCTGTCACCACACCTTATCATAGAAGTGGATAAGAAAGAGCGAATACAAAATTTGCTCGAGGAGTATGGGAGCATTGATATATCCAAACTTCAACTCGCTGTAGAAGGAATTAAGAGAAAATTAGGCGGAGATCGTTATCAGTTGGTCCTCGAAATGTTGAAACAAAACAACGGGAAAGGTGCCGCAGGTGAAATTCTGCAGTACTACGACAAACGCTATAAAGAAGCTGTGGATCGAAAGAAATCACTTGTCATCGATGTGGTCGACACAGATAAGCTAAGCGAAGAAGAAGTCATTCAAAAACTATTGCACGCCACACATGTCGATTAATCTAACCTCATTCAGTCACGGTGGGGGCTGTGGTTGCAAGCTTTCCCCTCAAGTTTTGGAGGAAATACTTACAGGTGAAAAGCAAGGAGCGTTTGATCGCCTGCTTGTTGGCAATGATTCTAAAGATGATGCAGCTGTCTATAGCCTTGATGGCAAGACCGCAATAATCAGCACGACAGATTTTTTCATGCCCATTGTCGATGATCCATTCGACTTTGGTGCAATCGCAGCGACAAATGCAATCAGCGACATTTATGCAATGGGAGGAAAACCCATGATGGCTATCGCAATTTTAGGATGGCCGATTGAAAAGCTTGGACCTGAAGTAGCTCGAGAAGTTATAGCTGGAGCCAAAAGGGTTTGCTCAAATGCCAGAATTCCTCTCGCTGGGGGCCATAGCATTGATTCCCCTGAGCCCATTTTTGGACTTGCGGTTACGGGTTCTGCTCTAATTTCTTTGATCAAAAGAAATGATGGAGCAAAGGAAAATGACATCTTATTCCTCACCAAACCAATTGGAGTTGGGCTTGTTGCAACTGCTCAGAAAAGGGGAGAAGCGACCGATGAAGACATTGCTTTGGCAGTGTCATCGATGAAAGCGCTCAATGATATTGGCGAGACTGTCGCATCTGCGCCAGGTGTCAACGCGATAACAGATGTGACAGGATTTGGGCTTGCAGGTCACTTGATCGAAATGGCGGAGGCGAGTAATCTGAGCGCGGTTCTTGAGTACGATAAAATCCCAATCTTTCCATTCACACAAAAGTATCTTGACTTGAACATGTCGCCTGGTGGAACTCATCGTAATTGGGAAGGCTATAAGGAGAAAGTGGTTTTAAATAATGGGGTTGACCATCGTTTGATTGCAGACCCCCAAACCAGTGGGGGATTGTTACTTTCTGTGTCACCAGCCGAGGCCTTACGTATCGCTCAGATTCTTTCGAGGCATGACCTACCAAGTGACATTATAGGACGGTTTGTGACGAAATCCCAAAACGTTCTTACTGTTGCTTAGATAGAATGTCTGATATAGTCATAGCGCTAATATTCTTCGGGATTGCCTTCCTCTACGCAAGTGTGGGCTTTGGAGGTGGGTCCAGCTACCTCGCCATTCTCGCTCTTGTAGCAACTAGTTTCGACGAGATACGAACCACAGCACTCATTTTGAATGTCGTTGTCGTAATGATAGGGAGCATTAGATTTTACCAAAAAGGACTATTGTCTTTCAAGCTATTTATGCCATTTGTTCTTTCAAGTATTCTGACAGCATTTCTTGGAGCACAAGTCCAATTGAGCGTAGAAGTATTTTTTGTTCTCCTCGGGATTATGCTCATGCTTGCCGCGATCTTTATGCTAATTCAAGGCCAGAACCTTCAGAGTCGGACAATCGAACTGAATACAGTCCAAAGAGGATTGACTGGAGGTGCAATCGGATTTGTTTCAGGGCTTGTTGGTATCGGCGGTGGGATTTTCTTGTCTCCAACGCTACACCTGATGAATTGGCGAAAAGCAAAGACCATTGCAGCTTTATCGGCCTTTTTCATTCTGTGCAATTCTCTTTCTGGTCTTGCGGGACTTGCGTATTCATCTCATCTAGCCCCCAATATCGATCTCTTGATATTGGCTCTCCCATCAGTTTTTCTCGGGGGCTTGGTAGGTAATTATGTCCTCACAACCAAATTAAATCGAAGGATGATAAGGTTGCTAACAGCGTTATTCGTATCCTACGTTGGCCTGAAATTGATCCTCGCTAATGCTTGGGGAATTCAGATTTGAATTCTAGACTCCCACTTTCTAGATAACCGGCGAATCTCATGTTTATCTTTAGAGTATTAATTGACAACCCTAGGCATCAGTTGTCTCACTTTGGGTAGAGGAAGTTATTAATCATGGAAGCACATAGAAAACACGGCAAGACCATAAAACCAAGAGGTGGGAAGTTCCATCGAAATGAGGTAGCGATTCTTGGAGCTCCATGTGCGATTATAGAACTCCTTTCTGCATCATTGGCAAAAGAACTGGAGCCTGTTCTAACTTGTGCTTATGTGGATGCATCACATGATACTTTACCCAACAAATCACCATTTACTGCCCAACTAGAAAAGCAGGCGGCAACCACTTCAATCGATTTACTTGGCAAGGATAATGACCTACGCATTCGGAAATTGCTGAACGAGGCTGATATTGCGCTTGTCAATGGCAATCACTTTCAAGCAGAACATCAAGTTGTGCTTGTAAATAGCAAAAAGAAGGAATCGCTGAGTCGGAAGCTCGATGGATTAACTAATGTACTTATGATTATTCTGGACGAAGGGATGGAAGAGCCATTCGATTTTCTGAATCCATTCTTATCAAATACACCGATCTATCGAATAGCCGAAGTAAATCTCATATCTCAAGAAATACAGAAGAAATTTGGGCAGAATTCAACCGAGCTCAAAGGATTGGTATTGACTGGTGGTAAAAGCTCGAGAATGGGCAAGGACAAAGGCTCAATCGATTATCATGGGAAGGCTCAACGGGAGCACGCGGCTGACATTTTGCAGGCCATAGTAGGAAATAGTTATTTATCTGTTCGTGACGAGAGCGCAACGTTTGAAAGCCAATACGAGCTCATTGCCGATTCATTCTTGGATCTCGGACCTTTTGGTGGTATTCTGAGTGCTTTCAGGAGATTTCCAGATTGTGCTTGGCTTGTTGTGGCTACGGACATTCCAGGCTTAAGCAGTGAGTTGGTAACTGAATTGGTAAAACGAAGAAACCCTTCTAAAGTGGCCACTTGCTTCTATAATCCGGAAACTAAATTCCCTGAACCTCTAATCACAATTTGGGAGCCTAGAGCTTATCATGTCATGTTGGAATTTCTTGCAAATGGAATGAGCTGCCCACGAAAAGTTCTTATCAATAGTAATGTAGAAATGATCGACGAACCCCGGTACTATGAGGATTTGATCAACGTGAACACTCCTGAGGAGCTAAAAGCATTCACAATCAAGTAAGATTTCGAAAACTGATAAAAGGGTGTGCTGATCCGGCCGTATAATTGTCATATCCCTGTGGGAGAATAAGGAAGCCATCAGCATCAACCAGGTTAGCTAAATCCCCTGATCCTTTTCCTTTTATTGGGTATGCTTTTAGCTGGCCCTTTTCGTTCTTAACGCGAACTTGAAGAAAGAAGGTGAGATTAGGTTTGAAAGAAACGTCTTCAGAGAGCATCGCATATGTCGACTCTTCCTCTTTACTCCCTAAAGATTTAAGCAACCAAGGGCTGAAAAATGCTAACGCACACATGAAGCTCGAGACTGGATTTCCTGGTAGCGCGAACACAAGGGTTCCGCCACCATGTTGTCCAAACCACAGGGGTTTTCCCGGTCGTTGTTCAACCTTGTGAAATAATCGTTCGACACCAAGCTTATCTAACACGCCAGGGATAAAATCGAATTTCCCTTTTGACACACCGCCGCTAACAATGATGACATCATACTGATCGAGGAATTTACTCAGTTTATTCTCAATTTCCTCTTCATTGTCATTGAGGTGTTCAACATCAGCTACTATACCCTTAGCACTGAGCATTGAGCCAATTTGATGGGAGTTGCTCTTACGAATCTGATGAGCTTTGGGCTCCTCATGAATATTAACTAGTTCATTTCCGCTTGAGATGATAATACACTTTGGCAGTTTACTAACCCTGACATGTGTTTGACCCACGGATGCGCCAACTCCAATTTCGGCAGGACTGATTCGAGTTCCTTGATCAATTATTAAATCTCCAGCGCGTCGATCAAGCCCCTGATTGTGCACATTTTGTCCTTTCCTTAGCTCAATATCCGCTACGGTAACTGTGCTTCCTTCAATGTTGATGTCTTCGTAGCGGATAACGGTATCTGCTCCTTCAGGTAGCACTGCTCCCGTCATGACTTCGAAACAACTCTTGCGATTTATTAGTTCTTGTTTAGAAGATCCCGCAGCTGCTATTCCCGTTATCTCCGCCATTTTTGATTTATGGTCAAAGTGATCGAAATTTATTGCTATCCCGTCCATTGCAACTCGATCAAAAGGAGGGAAATCGCGATCAGCTGAAACATCCTCTCGAAGAACTCTGTGTACTGATTCAATTAAAGAAATTGACTCAATCCCATAGTCCTTGGCAGTTGCTAGCACTGCTGCCATTGCCTGATCAAATGTTGTTTTCATCCTCCAATAGTTGCCATTGATTCATGCGCTGGGTTTGAAGAGTCTCTCAACGATTCAGCTATAAACCCATTCCGGGCTTTACCTGTTAATGCTTTCCGAATCAAATCAGTAATCTCCTCGTCGCTAGAACCATTTCTCATTGTGTCTCTAAGACTAACTTTTCCTTGGCTGTACAGGCAGGTCCTTAAATCTCCTTGTGGAGTTAATCGCAGCCTGTTGCATGACCCACAGATCGTTCTGGTATACGCCGGGATAATACCGAATGAGCCCTCGAATCCATTCACTTGATAGTTAAGAGAAGTAGAGGAGGGGCTGTCTTTGAGTTTGGAGATGGAATGTTCAGATGTAATGTAGTCTAGTATCTGCGTTAGGTTAAGGTATTCTCCATTCCCTTGATTCGGGTCGCCGTTAAACGGCATCTCCTCAATAAACCGAACAGAGATTGGATTATCCTTTCCCAATTCGAGCATTGGGAGAATATCGTTGAAGTTCTTATTCTTCATGACTACCATATTGACTTTGGTCTCAATGGAAGAGTTAATAAGGTCTTGAAGAGTCTTGAAAACCTCAGGAAACTTATCTCGCCTCGTGATTGCAGCAAACCGTTCACGATCCAAAGTATCGAGACTTAAGTTTATTGATTTGATTCCAATTTCTTCAAGAAACCCGATGTGTTGACTGATTAAGGATCCGTTCGTTGTAACATGTACCTCGTCGATTCCTTTTACCTGGATTAGGTTTCTAAGGAAATCATTCATCCCGCTCCTTACGAAAGGTTCTCCGCCTGTTATCCTGATCTTATTGACTCCTTCGCTGGAGAATATTTCTGCAATCCGCAGCATCTCCTCATATGATAGCAACTCTTTTCTGTTGAGGTAGGATATGCCTACTTCGGGCATGCAGTAAAAGCATCGAAGGTTGCAGCGATCCGTCACTGCGAGGCGCAGATAGTTATGTCTTCTTCCGAATTTATCTCGTAGCATAAAGAATGCATGAAGTTAAGTAGACCATGGGAAATGTTACCTCCGATCAAGGAAAAAATTCAATTCGAAGAAAAGCGCTGAATGAATGCGATTAGCAATGCCGAGCAGCGGTCCATAAAAATACCCCAGAGCTATAAGCCCCAGGGTACCTAACTAAACAGTCAAAGCAAATTCTTACTCAGTCTTCATCTTCCGGAGCATGATGTTCGTGACTACTAAGGCTATTCCCGTAAATAAGAATATCATGGCAGGAAAGGCTACGTCACGATCCATGATTCCAGCATTGCCCAGTAGGTAACCAACTAGAATTCCAATCGATATACCGATGAAAGTAATCCCGACTTTCAATCCTGTGTATTGATGCTTCCCTTCTTGACTAAAAAGGTCGGCGCTGGCCCCTTTATCGATTAAGGCAAGTCTTTCCTTATTGCGTGTGGTGAAGAATAGAAATGCGATTCCGAACATGGTGGAGAAAACGATTCCTGGTATTAAGATGGCTTCCATATTATCCTTTTTATTGGTTTTGCTGCTTTGACGCATCCATATTAAATCGGTTACAAAAAATTATCTTGTCACAGTTCCTTTAATAATATGTAACCGATTTGTATTCGGTACGTCAAACCATCGTGTTGCAGGAAGAGTTGGAGCAAAACTGTATCAATCGAGTCCTTAACGGGGAGCCTGAGGCATTTCGACTCCTCGTAGAAAGACACGAGGATCATGTGCTTGGAATAGCCATTCAAATTCTTAAAGGGAGGGAAGAGGCAGAGGAGGTTGCTCAAGATGTGTTTCTTAAAGCTTACCGATCATTGGACAAGTATGCTGGTAAATCGAAATTTGGGACATGGCTGTATCGAATTACATACAACGAAGCCATTTCGAAGCTCCGCGGCAACAAGAAGCAACGGGCTGTTTTGGCCGATGATTTTGATGAATACGACTTCGTCGACACTGAGGTTTATGATGAGGAACACGAAGAACAACTCCTTTCACTCGAGGAGGCGGTTCAGAAGTTAAAAGAACCCGACCAGCTTTTATTAAACCTGTATTATCAGCAAGATAAAAAGGTGAAAGAAATAGCCGAGATTATAGGCATGAGTGAGAGTAACATAAAAATCAGGCTTCATAGAAGCAGGAGCACATTACAAGAATTACTTAAAAAGAAAGGTCATGGAGAACAAGTTTGACGACGAATTGAGGAGCTACTTTCAGGAGAAAAAACCAAAGGCTAATCTGAGTGATAGTATTATGACACAGGTTGCACATGAGAGTCAGAGCGCCAACAGCACGTTGAATCAACTGGACACTCAGATGACCGTACTCATTGGTTCTCTTGTCCTGATCGGTGTGCTGTCCCTTTATTGGAGCTGGGATATTTCTTACCCTTTTCTTTTGCTCGATACGTTGCAGAATTCTGAATTCTTTCAGTTCTTCAGTTCTCCCTTATACGCCTGGGGGTTGATCATGACTGCAGGTTGGTTGGTGGCGGATCGCTTATTGTCATCGATGAGACTCGGGCTCATGAGTCTAATTTGAGCTCCTCGGCCTTTTTTCAACTTGATAATCGCACTGGGAATCTTCCAAGCCTATTCTTGAAGCGTTTTCAACCAATCTGAAAATCGCTCAAAGACCTCTTTGGTTGAGCTATATTCTTCCTGGTTACCATCAATCTGAATAAAATACGTTAGCACATCCTCGAATTCACTGCTTCTAATCAGAGAAGTTTTTTTCCTGTGATACTTAATAATCTTTCCGGAGCTTGTGTCTTGATAATGTACCCATCCGCGCTTCTTCCATGTCTTGATTTGCAGCTGTGGCCTCAACTGACTAATCAAACCTTGAAAGGCCTCGTGTTCTGAATCCAACAACCGCATGCAGTAAAAATAGAGCTATCATCAAATGATGGACAATTTCGTTCTGGCCTTAAGTGAATGCTCTCCTTGATGTATGAATCGAATTGTATTGAAAAATTTGAAGTACATCTTTCTCATGAAGATGTCCCGTGTTACGCCACCTGCTTTGAGGGCTCGATTGTGTCCTAGCCAGACTGCATGAATCGTCACAAAGAACAAGAGGCAATACCAAGCCACTGAGAAGGCACGAGAATAGAACCCGCGGCGATTTAGGATGATGTGAAGGCGTTCGTTTTGAAATTTGACATGATGCGCTTCATCTTTTAGGATGTCTGAACAAATCTCCTTCAGAAGCTGGCAGTCGCTCGCGTCATGTACCGCTTGATAAAAGACTTGGGCAGCCGATTCAACAATAATCACCGTAATAGTCCACAGCTCCATACTTGTGTTGAAGTATCTGACCATTCGAAATAAGCTATCACCTAAATCTGATTTAGCACGTTGTTCACCAATAGCATCAATATACTTCCCCAGGTTTTCACCATGCCTTTGCTCTTCCTCAATAAACAGATGAATCGCCTTCACATAATTCGGGTCGTTCTGTTTTGAGGCGTACTTGGTGGCTGCGGCTTTTAAGTGCTTTCCATCAGAAGTTTCTCCTAGCTGCCATGCCTGAATGGAGTAGAGGAGAGCGGCTTTCTCGTCATGGGTGATTTGAGGTTTTAGGCTCCAGTTCACCCTTCGTTTTTGAAGATTCAGTCTGAAATGATTTACCCAGAAAGATGAAGTATTGGTTATGATGCGATGTTTGATCATGAATAACTCTAAAAGTCATGGTACATTATTGCCTTTGCATTATTTAACCCGATTGCTAAGAAATGTGAGGATGACGAGGAATCTAAGGATTCAAAGAATGATTCGATTGGCCAGCTCGATGTAAACCCTATTTTTTCAGAATCTAAATCAAACTCAGAATAGCAAACATTCGATTTGGCTTTACTGCCTTGTTTTTCACAGCTTGTATTGGCGGGATTGCCCTTGGGGAAAGCTTCAGTGAGTACAGCATCCAAGAAGGGAATCACGTCCTTGGTCTCGCACGATTTTATCTAAGAGAAGGTCATTCCCATGGAAACTTCATGAGTATTTTCAACATACTCATAGGTTTAACACTGGAAAATTTAAACTTGAGTGAGCGACTCAAAAAAATCTGTTCTTATTCTGCGATGGCGGCAATCATGCTTCCGGTGGGGCTGTTTTTGACCGGTGTAATGGGAGGAGATGCAGCCAATGTTCCACCAATTGGAATGATTGGAATATTGGGAGTAGCGCGGTGTCCTTGATCATCATGATCATCGGAGCTTTTAAGACAAAAGTCACGGCATAAAAAAAGCGCCAAGTCGTAATTGACAAGGCGCTAGCACAAAAATGTGTTTTGAATGGAGTGCTACCCACCAACTAGGGTATAGGCCTTTCCGACTTTTCCTGCCCGTCCAGTTCTTCCGATTCTATGAATGTAAGTATCGAAGGACTGTGGAACTTGGTAGTTGATGACATGTGTAATGTCGCTGACGTCAATTCCTCTAGCTGCTACATCAGTAGCCACAAGGACATTCACTTTGCCCGTTTTAAAATTATTCAAGGCCTTCTGACGCGCGGACTGGGTCTTGTTTCCGTGAATTTCATCCGATCGGATTCCTTTTTGGTTAAGCATTTTGGATAGCTTATTAACCTTGTGTTTCGTCTCTTCGAAAATCAAGACCTTTTCAATCTCATCCATTGCAAGCAGGTCTTGTAGCACGTCAAATTTGTTTTGATCGGCACCTATTTTAATCACTTCTTGATCTATGCTTTCTCCAGTTGTCGTACCGGAACTAACCTTTACTACGACTGGGTCTGTTAAGATTTCATCGATCAGCGGCTGTTGCTTCTTATCAAGCGTAGCAGAAAAGAGCATTGATTGCTTTCGATGTCCGACGGTGTTGATGATTCTCATCACATCCTTTTGGAATCCCATGTCCAGCATGCGATCAAATTCGTCCAAGACAAGCGTTTCAAAACTTCTTAGGTCTAACCATTGACGGCTAACTAAGTCTAGAATCCGACCTGGTGTACCAATGATGACGTGCGGCTTTCGTTGCGTATTTGCTCGGTCTCGGTTAATGTTTGTTCCTCCAATGAGCGGTGTGCTGTATAAGCCCAAGCCTTTAGTAATGCTCTTGAATTCAACTTCGACTTGCAAAGCGAGTTCACGAGTTGGTACAACGATGATGGCACTCGATTTCCGCCTCGTGCGCATAAGATCATTGATGATGGGAACGAGGAAGGCAGCCGTCTTACCGGTACCAGTTTGAGCTATTCCTAGAAAGTCTCTGCCGTCTAGCAATGCTTCAAGGCTCTTGTCTTGTATCTCAGTCGGGACTTCGTAGCCCTTAGTGACTAGTTTATCAATAAGGCCTTGGTTTACCGGTAGGTCGATGATTTTGCGACTTGGGACAAATTTTTCTTCTTCCAGTTTAGTCGCTTTTCGAACGAGTAAATCTGGGTTAAGAGTAGAGGGTTTGAAACCTCCACCTTGACGGCCGCCTCGACGATTGTGATTCGAATTGGGACTGTTTGTATTTTTCGATCTCTTATAGGATCGTTTATCTGAATGATTCATAACGATTACAGGACTATTACTCCTGTCAATGGCCATTGCGGCCTTATTTATTAATGATTGTGTGGCCGTGTTGGCCTTGATAATTCTTTAAGTACTAATGCTCGAGCTTTAATTTTTGTGTGCTCTGGAAATGATCTTAGTGTCATTTCTTCTTCTCAGCATTTTCCTTTTCACGTTATCCGTGATTAAGCAGGACTGCTCAGTAAGAATTTGCGCAAAGGTACATGATTATTATCTCATAACCCATGGCAGTTGTATTTCTTGGATAAGATATGGTGCTAGAAGCCATACGTACATCATAACCTGAGCATTATCTTGCCGTTTAAAATGAGGCAATAAGTAGTTGATCGATGAAAGTACTATTAATAGAAGACGAGCCAAGCGTCTCTTCATTCATAAAGAAGGGGTTAGAAGAGCAGGGCAACTTGGTGCAGCAAGCCTTTGACGGTGTTACCGGATTAAAACTGGCTACCCAGAATGAATTTGAAGTCATCATCCTAGACGTGGTAATGCCGGAACTCAGGTGCATGTGCGGCTACCGGTGCTCATAGTTTAGAGCCGAAATTCTAATCCCGCTTT
>ERZ1047821.1454-NODE-1454-length-15289-cov-6.472758_pt1 | contig 15289 bp, 11 predicted proteins | sample MGYA00383096_ERZ1047821 | MGnify/ENA primary metagenome ERZ1047821 (study PRJEB29581, sample SAMEA5548366) | metagenome | biome: marine; feature: coastal; material: water | depth 25 m | study: Short-term variability in the microbial, nano- and picoplankton... | reverse complement strand
TAGATACGAATATTAATTCTTAAAAGAATTTAAAAAAAGGGGGTCATAGACCCCCTTTTTTTTGTAGAATATAAACTATGAACAAAAAAAATACACTCTCAGTCTTTTTACTCTTAATTACTCTTTCTATATCTATTATTGCTGATGATTCAGTTAATAAAAGCCCTGCTGATAATAGAGAATATAATATCTTTACACTCAATAATGGCATAGATGTCATTACAGTAAGCGATCCTGAGCTTGCTTCATCAGCAGCCACCTTGAGTGTTGGTGTTGGTCAATTCCAAGATCCAGAAAATGCTCAAGGAATTGCTCATTTTTTAGAGCATATGTTATTCATGGGTTCAAAAAAATATCCATCACCCAATGAATACATGGAATTTATTCAGCAGAATGGAGGAAGCACTAATGCATTTACTGCTGCTGAGCAAACCACCTATCTTTTCTCCATCAATAGCTCTCAATTTGCGCCTGCCTTAGATAGGCTTAGCTCATCCATCAAAGATCCAATATTTGATCCAACTATGGTTGGCAAAGAGATTAATGCAGTTAATTCTGAATGGTTGCTGAGTAGGCAGAGCGACAGATTTGTTTTGCAAAGAGCAGCTGCGGCTACCGGAAATCCTGATCACCCTCGAACTAAACTTGGCGTAGGAAATAAAGATACGCTTTCAAGCAATGAAGACGAGCTTTTAGGTTACTTAAATAACTTTTACAACCAGTATTATTCTGCCAATTTAATGAAGTTAGTTCTTGTTGGTAAGCAAAGCCCAAAGGAACTCAAAAAACTAGCTAAAAAGTATTTCAGTAAGATCAAAAATAACAAGGTTAAACGACCATTAACAAAAATTACTGCATATAGAGAAGCAAATCTTGGTAGGAATATTTTTATAAAAAGTAGAATTAAATCACCCACCCTGACTATTGAATTTCCAATTCAAGATAATTCTTCTCTATGGCGATCAAAGCCTAATGAATACCTTGAGATGTTATTGAACTCTCAAGAGCCCAATGCTCTTATGAGCTATTTAACTGAGGAAGGGTATATACAAGATGGAGATGCTAGCTTAGATCCTAAAATTTGGGGAGGGGATGGATCAGCATTTATTACTTATTCTCTTACTGATAAAGGACTGAATAATAAAGACTTTATCATTTCTAATACTTTTCAATATTTAGATTTGATAAAAGAGAATGGCGTTAATAAAGACTATTTTGATGAGCTGGCTGGAATCAATCAAATTCAGTTTGAAGTTTATTCATCCGCTGAAGCTCTTCAATTAGCTGTTTCTTTTGCATTAAAAATTTATGATGTTCCTTTAAAAAATATCATTGATAGTACCTATGTAACTTCCGACTATGACGAGCAAGCAATTAATGAAGTTCTATCAAGCTTTAATCTAAATAATGCAAGAATTTATCACATTAGTTCTGATGAAAATATTGATACTCAATTAAAATTTGCAGATGGCGGCTATAGATCAGAGGAATTGAATTATGAATTGTTGAAACGATCATCCGATACTAATTTGTTGGTTAAGCTACCTGATCCTCAGGTAATTGCCCTTGATGAGGACGAACCTGAACTTGTCTTTTCTGATGGTTTTAAAACACCAAAAAAGATTTTTAGCAGTGATGGTGTCCAAGCATATTTATCACATACTCAAAATTTTAGAGGAAGGGAAGGCACCTTATTTGTGAATTTAAAATCGTCTGTTGCATCTAAAACTGCCGAGAGTATGACCTATGCATTCATACTCAATGATGTCTTTAGAAAAAAACATCGCACAATCTATCAGAGAGCTTTTCAAAGAAGCGGCGTTAGAATTTTCTCGCAATTTGATTCGGAAGGAAATACTGTTTTTGGCTTTCTGGGCAGAAGCTCAACACAATTGAAATATGCAAATGAACTTTTAACGAAGTTTACTACTTTTCAATTAAAAGAAAGAGATTTGAATAACGCCATTAAGGCTCTCAAGGATTCATACGACAGTATTTCAGAGCAAGGTATTTCATCTCAGCTAAGCTATTATGCTTCTACAACGACAAAACAAGGCCCTTTCTTTTTTTCTAAAAAAGAGATTTTAAGCTCTCTAGACACTGCCACTCTTGAGGGTTTGAATGATTACCATAAAAAATTTATGGAATCTGTTTACATTGATATTTTTTCTCATGGTTTAGAAGCTGAAGAAAAAATTTCTGCATCTGTTGTATCAGAATCTGAAGAAAAAATTACTTCTTTTGCAGCCAATACAAGAGAATTGTTTGGAGAAACTACTCAAATTACACCATGGAAGATGGAAGAGAGCTTTAAAGTTGTTGCTGGGACAGGCAGGGTTACAAAAGTAAGCATTCCAAAAGATGGAGTGGGTATTTCTGATTTATATGTATATCCCAAAAAATCTCTGAAGGTTGAAGCGCAATTTACAATGATTAATAAGCTGTTTAGCCCATCATTTTTTAATGACCTAAGAACCAATCAACAACTTGGATATGCCGTTTACAGTCTTAATTATGATATCCATGATTACCCAACTATCGCAATGACTGTAGTTAGCGATAATTCCAATTTACAGGACCTCAAAGAAAAAATGATGATGTTCCAAGATGGTTTTGCAGTTGCTCTTAGGCAGATTGATAACAAAGTAATAAAAAATATTAAAAAATCTTTGCTCGAAGACTTAGATCAAAAACCTGAAAACATTATTATTGAAGCGCTAAATTTAGCTAATGACTGGGAGGAGGGGAACTACGAGTTTGACACTAACAAACAAATTAGAGAAATCATTGCTAACACCTCAAAAAATGACTTGGTTTCACTGAACGACAGCTTTATAGGTAATGGCGAGTATATGAACATTACAATTCAAATTAGAGGTCAGGATTTTAAAGATACGCCTTATTTTTCATGGGATGCAGTAAATTAGTCGCATCAAGTTATGTATAACTAAATGTAATCAATATATAAGTAATTAGAAATATACTAATGCCGAACTTATGATAGATTATCCTCATGAAAATTGGTGTTCCAAAAGAAGTTAAAAATAATGAATGCCGTGTTGGATTAACTCCTAGCTCTGTAAAAACTTTAGTTTCAGATAATCATGAGATTTTTATTCAATCAAATGCTGGTAATGAAATAGGTTTTACTGATTTAGCATATATTGAAGCAGGCGCTTCAATACTTCAATCGCCACAAGAAATCTATTCAGCCTCTGAATTGATAATCAAAGTTAAAGAGCCCATGCAACAAGAGCTCAAGTATCTAAGAAAAGGTCTAACATTATTTACTTACCTTCATCTTGCGGGCGATTTATCCATGGCAAAAGAAATCTTAAAAACAGGAGTTACTGGGATCGCTTATGAGACCGTTACCAGTGAAAATGGTGCACTACCTTTGTTGGCGCCTATGAGTGCTATTGCTGGTCAATTAAGCGTTGTTGTTGGGTCATATCATTTGTTGAAACCAAACCAAGGCAGAGGAACTTTAATAGGCAAACTTGATCCCAGAATAGTTTCTGTTATTGGAGGTGGTGTTGCAGGCAATGAAGCAATTACTAAATCCTTGGCAAATGGAGCGCGCGTCAAGGTCTTAGATTTATCTCAAAAAAAACTCAATGAGCTAAAGCTTCAACATGGACAAACAAATATTGAATATATAATTTCTAATCCCTCAACCGTAGCAGATGCAATCTCCGTATCAGATTTGGTAATTGGCTCGGTTTATGTAGTCGGCAAACAGGCACCTAAAGTTGTAACTAAAGAGATGTTGAAATCTATGACGAAAGGAAGTGTGATGGTTGATATCTCAATTGATCAAGGCGGGTGCTTTGAATCGAGCAGACCAACAGATCACGATAATCCAACTTTTTTAGAAGAGGGCGTTCTCCATTACTGTGTGACGAATATGCCTGGAGCAGTTCCGTTAACGGCTACCAAGGCATTAAATGAGGCAACACTACCATATATTCTCGAGCTAGCAAATAAAGGTATTGATTTAGCGCTTAGGGAGAATATACATCTTGCAAATGGTTTAAATATTAAAGATGGGGAGATAATGCATTCAGCGCTTCTTGAGCTAATGCCTACAAGTTAATTACTGCCAACCTTGCATCTGCAATTGCGCCATGAATATAACCAATTTCATCACAGTCACCGATAGCAGTGACTGGAATATTTAACTTTTTAAGTTCATTCAATAAGCCCAGATCTGAGTTGGCTCCCATTGCAATAATTACCTGGTCAACTGGTTCTGAGAATTCAGCGCCAAGATCCTCATAAATAACATGCAAATCTGTAATTTCTTTAATATTTACGTTAGTTAGCATTTCAACACCATGCTCTTTCAATGTATGTACAATTCTTGAACGCCTGACAATGCTTAAATTTTGGCCGAGCGAACTTCCTGGCTCCAAGACTTTAACTTTCCTGCCTCGCTCAATTAAAAACTCAGCAAGTTCTAGTCCAACCAGATCACCTCCAATAATTACAATTTTTTTAGAAAGAGGCATCCACACTTTACTCAAAAGTCTTAAAGCTGAAATATTTCTTAGCAGTTGCGATCTTCTACCAAACCACAAGATTAATTGTTGAAATAAGCTAAGTTTTTTAATCGCATTTTTATCAGATCCAAATAGTAGCCCTCTAAGCTGCTCTCCATCAAAAACATTTTTATGATCTTTGCCAGGAATCTCTGGGGCTTCTCGCTTAGCTCCTGTGGCCACTATCACATGATCCGGACAAAAATCTTTAATTAGCTCTGGAGTAGCAAGCTTATTTAAAATAGTTTTCACCCCTAATTCTTGAAGAGATAATTTAAGGTAATCAATGAGCTTGCCATTTGGTTCATAGGCTAAGGCTGCAACCCTTACAGTTCCTCCAAAATCTTTATCTTTTTCCCAGATTTCAACTTGATGGCCTTGCATTGCAAGTAATCTAGCAGCTTCCATACCACTAGGACCTGCTCCAATAACTAAATATTTTTTTTGATTTCCGGTGCTGCAGATAATATCTTCTTTTTTAAATTCATGCCCCAATTGCGAGTTGACAGCGCACTTCATAGGTTTGTTAATAAAAATTTGACTAACGCAAACATAACAATAAATACAAGGACGAATAAGGCGATCTTGGCCTGATGTAACTTTGCTAGGAAGAGCAGGGTCAGCGAGAAGTTTTCTACCCATAGCTAGAAAATCAAAATCATTATTTTTTAAACCAGACTCCGCTTTATCTAATTCAATTCTTCCTACCGCAATTATTGGAATATCCAGCAAATGTTTAGCTTGCTTAGCAAATTCTACAAAACCACTTGGCTTGTGAACCAATGGAGCCTCAGTAAATGCTATTCCTTTGCTGGTATTTCCATAGGCACTGACATCAATCGCATCAGCCCCAGCCTGTTGCGCCAAAGATGCTGTTAATAGAAAATCTTCAGGTGTAATTCCATTAGCAATCCTGTATTCATTAGCATCCAGTCTCACCAAGATTGGGAAGTCTGCCAATTCAGCCTTAATTGCTGTGATAATTTCAATTAATAACCTGGCCCTATTTTCAGGTGTTCCTCCGTAGTCATCTTCTCGCAAATTAACTGCTGGAGATAAAAAACTTGAAATGAGATAACCATGCCCAGCATGAATTTCAATTGCATCAAAGTTAGCTTGTTTTGCTCTTTTTGCCGCTTCAACAAAATTTTTAATTTCTACTTGGATTTCATCTACCGTTAATTCTTTGTAGCGAGGCCCTTTGCCGTCTGGCCCAGCTGCCTTAATAAAATTTATAATTTCATCTTGAGTCAGCAGCCCAAACATGTCACTTGGCTCAGATTTGGGGATTGAAGGAACCAACAAAGGTCTTCCGGCAACTGTGTCTTCCTGAGCAATTTTTCCGCTGTGATTTAATTGGGCAGCTATCTTTGCTCCATGTTTATGGATCCTATGGGTAAGCTCCTTTAAATCTTCTATAAATTCATCCTTAGAGAAGCCGATCATGAAGGGCATAGATGCTCCAACAGGCCAAGTAATTGCAGAGGTTTCAAGTATTATTAAGCCAACGCCACCTTGAGCTCTTTTTTCATAGTAGGCTATGAGCTGCTCGGTGGCATGACCATCCTCACCAGCAAAATTAGATCCCATGGCGGCCATTATCATTCTATTCTTCAATTCCATGGTTCCAATTTTGGCTGAACTTGATAGAAGCGGATATTTTGTTGAGCTATTCATTGTTAATACTAAAATTTTTAATTTATTCTTATTTTATAAATATATTTTATAGGTGTTAAGTATGAGTGATTTAGATAGCAAAGTTCAAGAAATCTTAGACAAGGAATCAATCCGAGATCTGGTCCACATATATTGTCGTGCAGCAGATCGACATGATCATGAATTAATGAGAAAGCTTTATCATGAAGATGCTTATGATGATCATGGATCTTTTTTTAAGGGGAAGGCGATGGAATTTATTGATTTACTACCCGAGATTCAGAAGTCAATGGGAATACTGCATCATAATGTAACCACACATAACATTCATTTAATGGGAGATTTAGCTGAAGGAGAAACTTACATCATAGCGTTCCATCAGGTCTTAACTGATGAAGCTTCATATGATGTGATTATCGGTGGAAGATATTTTGATAAATATGAGAAAAGAGATGGGGTGTGGAAATTCTCTAGCAGAGCTGTCGACGCAGATTGGGCATATGTCAACGATCCGTCTCAAGTCAATCTAATTCATCCAATGATCGAGGGTGCAAATTTGGGAACCTCAAATGAATCGGATCCTTCATACAGTTTCCTGGAAACTTTTAAAAGAACCAAACTTTAAATAAGCCCTGTTAATTCTCTAAAATGCTTTCGACAATAAACTTTGTAGGTATCGTTGCCACCAATTTTAATTTGAGCTCCATCTTTGACCACTTCCCCAGATTCATCCAGCCTAATTACCATGATTGCTTTCCTACCACAATCGCACACAGTCTTCAGCTCAATTAAATTATCTGCAAGCGCAAGCAGCTCTGAGCTTCCCTCAAACAATCTACCCTGAAAATCTGTACGAATCCCGTAACACATTGCTGGGATATTTAGCTCATCACTAACTTTGCAAACCTGTCGTACCTGCTCTGTTGTCAGAAATTGAACCTCATCAATCAATATGCAATTAATCTTCTTTTTAATTTTTTCCTTCGAAACAAAATGGAAGAAGTTAAACTCCTGGTCAACAGAATGAGCGTCAGCTGTTAATCCAATCCTAGAGTGTATTTTTCCATCATTGCTATCTGCATCAATTTTTGGAAGAAATAATAAGGTTTCCATCCCTCTTTCGTGATAATTATAATTAGATTGAAGTAGGGCAGTAGACTTGCCTGCATTCATAGTTGAGTAAAAAAAGTGTACTTTAGCCAAAAATCAGTTTTGTATGGGTTCTGAGTAGAATTGACCCACCCATTTGCGAAACTTGTTAATTGGTCCGTCTCCATCACACAAGATTGGATCAGATACGTAGCTTTTGTTATCCCAAATAGGCATATCATCCAAGACCCCATTAGCTATCCCATCAATAATAGCCATTCCTAGCTCATCCTCTATATCCTTAGATACTCTCATTGACCATCTTAAGATTGAGTGGGAATTATCTACTGGGCAAGATGCATTCACCATAATAAATTCACCTCCGCTTGGAGGCAAATTGATCATTTTTAAACCAACTGTCCCAAGACCCCATGATTCTCTTGTGAAAGTTGTAGAAAACATTCCATGGTCTTCGACTTTATGTTCCTCGGAAACGCTATCGTTATTGGGATCCATTAATGTTTCTGCAATTGTTTTTTTGTAGATTCCATCTGTGATTGCCTCGGTCTCAGGAAGGCTTGGAGAACCATGAACTTTTGGAAAATGAGCTTGGTCTACATCATTCTCAGCTATTTCTTGTAAGACAGTATTGATGTTGTAGTCATAGTGATAAACCTTTCCCCATTTATCATCATCCCCATTAAAGCCTTCTATTGTAGGAACTTCCCATGTTGGTTCTTCTTGATGAAGGTGGTGCCAGGCCCAAATAAATCCATTAACTTCTGCAACTGGGTAATTAAAAATCTTAGTATCCTTTGCCTTGGGAGGGAAGTTTTTTGCATATGGTATTTCTGCGCAGGTTCCATCTGTATTCCATCTCCAAGCATGGAATGGGCATTCAATTGTTTCTCCGTTAACGCAACCGCCTTCACCTAAATGAGCTCCCAGATGAGGGCAGAATGCATCAAGAACAGTTGCAGACCCACTTTCAGTTCTAAAAGCAACAACTTCTTTTTCACAAAACTTAAGGGATTGAACTTCCCCTGATTTGAGTTCATGACTTCTTGTTATACAGAACCAGCCGTTAGGCATTGGAAATGGAAATTCTTGTTTTGGCATTTTTACTTCCCTTCAATTTTAGTATAAATAGGATAACAAATTATATTTGCTTTAAATTATTAATAGAAATTAATATTTGTCATGATTCCATTATTAATATCTCTAAGCAACATATTTTTTCATAAAAACTGTACTAGAAATTACGAGTTATATTATTGTTAAATCTATTTTAGAAAATGTATGATTGACTAAAACTAGGGGAAATAGATTATGTCAGAATTAAGATTTGTTAAAACACAAGCGCAGTTAATTGAAGCTGCAGAAAATAATTTAGAATTTTTTGATGCCAAGATGCATGCTATTAAAGCTTGGTATAAAACTGAGCCTGGATTAATCGAGAAACTAATCCCTGCTCCGTTGCAGCCACACGCAGATCCAATGGTCAGGATTGTAATTTCCCGTGTTTTTGTTGACTTAAATGGTGGCATGGAATTTGGAGCGGCTACCTTTGGCGTGAACTGCATGTATCAAGGCAAGGAAGGGATATATGAAATCACAATGCCTATGGAAACTGAGGGCGTGGTAGTCGGCGGAAGAGAAACTTACGGAGAGCCTAAAAAAATTGCTGATGTAACTGCCTCCAAGGACGGAGATAATTGTGTTGCAACGGTAACAAGACATGGGATCACCTATCTTGAGCTGAAAGGTAAAACATCTGATGAGTTAGAAACTTCCTCATTTACCGATGATGTTTACTGCTTCAAAGTTTTCCCTTCCTGTGAACAAAACAAAGCAGTAGACCAGAACCCTTTATTAGTCAGAATCAACATGCACAGAACCCAATCAGCTCATACAAAGCTTGACGGTGAAATTATTCTTCGCGAATCTCCAATGGATCCTGTAATTGATTTACCAGTTAAAGAAATGGTTTCATTAGTTTGGGAGGAAGGCACATCATCTTCTAATGCTTCTGTGGTGGAAGAAGTTGATGCAATGTCATATGTTCCATTTATGCATTCTAGATACGACTCAGCTTAAGGATTATCTATGAAAGACCTTAATGGAAAATTAGCCGTTATTACAGGTGGCGCATCTGGAGTTGGTTTTGCAATTGGCGAGGCTCTAGCAAAAGAGGGTGCGAAAGTAATTCTTACAGACATAGAGCAAGAAAGCCTTGAGAGCTCAGCAGCCCAGTTAAAAAATAAGTCTTTGGATGTTCATTTTAAGGTGGCAGACGTCTCCAATTCAGATTCTATGCATGAACTCGCTAAGTGGTGCGAATCAGAATACGGACCTGTTCATTTGCTTTTTAATAACGCTGGAGTTGCTCCCGCTGAGCTTTTGCCGATCTGGGAAACCAAACCCAATGATTGGGAATGGGCCTATGGCGTAAACGTGATGGGCATTTTGCATGGCATTCAGGCCTTTATTCCACATATGTTAGCTCATGGAGAGGAGTCCAGAGTGATCAACACATGCTCAGGAAATGGAGCATTTATAAATTTGCCTTCTACACCTATTTACACCTCTTCAAAAGCATCTGTTTCAAGTATCACTGAGGTCTTAAAACTTCAGCTTGAGCAAGCTGAAGCAAATGTAAAAGTATCAATTTTATTTCCTGGCCCACACACAGTAAGAACAAAGTTATTCTCCGCAGAACGAAATCGACCTCAGGAGTTAGCAAGGGATCCAAATGCCCCTAAGCACCCAATTTCTTCAGTTGAGGACATGGTGGAAATGATGAACTCCATGGGAATTGAAATTGAGACCACAGAGCCTGAAGAAGTTGCATCTTTTTGCATTGACCAAATCAAAAATCAAAAATATTGGATTAATCCAGTGAATGATAAGAGTGAGCAAGCATTTAAAGATAGGGTGGAGTCTATTATTACCCGAAGCGACTTACCTAACCCAAATATTTTTTAATGCAAACTTAGTTTATGAGCAATCAATTAGATATCTCAGTCGATCACTTCTTTAATCCTTCCTCTAAAGAATTTATTCACGATCCCACTCCAACTTTAGAAAAACTCAGTCATGAATTTCCAATTGCAAGATTTGAAGCATGGCAAGCTTGGTTAGTTACTGGTCATCAAAATATTATTTCTTGCCTTCTTGATAGAAGGCTTTCAACTGACTTCAACTTGTGGGAGTTTGCGCCACCAAAAAAACCATTTGAAGAAATGGATGCATTTGAAAAACTAATGAATAACAATCTATTTTTTTTGGACCGAAAAAACCATCTTCGTTTAAGAAAATTAGCACTTCCTGCATTTTCTCCTAGGATCATGGAAAAGATGAAAGAAAGATTTAAAATTCTCGTTAAAGAGCGCTTTGATGAGATTGGAACACCTGAGTCCTTTAATTTTAGTGCAGAGATTGCTGAGATAGTTCCCACCCAAGCTATTGCAAGTCTTGTTGGTATACCTAGAGATAAATTTCCAATTTTTGATTCTTTGGCATATGGGGTGGTTCGTGGAATTAATCCGATGCTTACTCCAGAAGAAAGAAAAGATGCTATCAAAGGAGTGCCTGAGGGTTTGGATTTATTGAATGAGCTTATCAACGAAAGAAGAGCAAACCCGGGAGATGATTTCTTATCAACTTTAATTCTTGCAGAAGATGAGGGGTCAAAACTATCAAACCTTGAAATGTGTGCTCTTGTCGGCGCAGTGTTAGGTGCTGGCTCAGACACTGCTGTTGATTTGCATAGTTATTTGATTAAAAATTTGTTACAGCATCCAAAGCAACATGATGCGTTGATGGCTGATGAAACGCTGGTTCAAGGAGCAATTTCAGAAACTCTTAGGTATGAATCCTCAGGAAAAACAGGGCTGGCTAGGTATGCTTCTGAAGATATGGAAATACAAGGTCATCGCATTAAAAAAGGGCAAATGGTCCAACTCATTACCAGCACAGCTGGAATGGACCCTTTGATTTATCAAAATCCCAGTACCTTTGACATCAAGAGGGATCATGATAAAAGCATTTCTTTTGGTCAAGGCCCCCATTATTGTATTGGAGTCACATTAGTCAGATCGCAAACTGAAGTAATGCTCAAAGAGCTTTTCAAACGTTTTCCAAACCTCACCCTTGGAGATGAGGTTGTCTATGATTATGATCATCACAATGCACGAAGAATGGATGTCATGATGGTTAAAACAAATATAAGTTAAAGGTAAGTCAAACTGCCAAATGATGAAAGTTTTCGAAGAAAGGGGTATTACACACCTAGATCTACATGGTACTAAACATGGAGATGTTTCCTCTGAGGTTCTTAACTTCACATATCAATATCAAGAAAATCTCCCTTTAATTATTATTTGTGGCAATAGCAATAAGATGATTGAGATAGCGTCAGAATGCTTAAAGAATTCAGAAATTACATTTTCATCTCCGAGATTCGGCATTATTAGGATCGAGATGATCAGTTAATCATCCAATAAGCAAGGTTTATTTTTATCTTAAATCTTAGAAAGATGCAAAAAGTTAACTTTTTTGCAATAATCAAGCAACTTACTAAATTTTATATAGGAAATACTATGAGTAAACTGAAATTAATATTTTTAGCGATACCGCTATCTTTTTTCTTTAATACGAATCTTCATGCTCAATCACCAGGCGTTATTGAAGAGGTGGTAGTTACGGCGCAGAAGAAAGAAGAGAGTCTTCAAGATACTCCAATTGCTCTTACTGCAATTTCTGAATCTACGATAAATGATTTAGATATTAAAAATGGAATTGATTTAAATGGTATAGCTCCAAATGTTTTCCTAATGCAAATGCCTGCAAACAATACCGGCATGACAGCAGCTATCCGAGGCGGGGTGACAATGAACCCAGCAATTACTTGGGAGCCTACAGTTGGAATATATCTTGATGGCGTATATTTAGGAAAAAATCAAGGTGCTATTTTTGATGTTGTTGATCTTGAAAGAGTCGAGGTTCTTCGCGGACCTCAAGGAACTCTTTACGGCAGAAATACTCTAGCAGGCGCAATAAACTTTATTAGCAAAAGACCTTCTGGCGAAGGAGCTTCTGCAAAAGTAACTTTTGGAAATTATGGTTTAAAACAAACAAAATTTATTGCAGATTATGAAGCTGGTGAAGACGTATTTATAAAACTTGTTCTCCACAACAAACAAAGAGATGGCTATGTTTCAAATATGCCTTCTCCTTATCAAGCTGCCCAAGGGGTTGTTCCAAACCTTACTAATCCCTTGAGAAGTGATCTTGATACCATAGACTCTGAGGGCTATAAATTTACTTATGTTTATGAGGGTGAAAAAACATCTGTAACTTTTACTCATGATAAAACAGATCAAGATAATACGCCGCCACTAGGTGTTTTAACAAATACAATTCCAAATTGGAGCGAAGCTTTCGGTGTTGGTAACTTGGGCCCTGCTATGGGCAATCTAAGATTATGGCCCATCGAACTGTTTACCAAGGATGGTAGACAGAAAGTTGCTCATATTGATGCAAATGTTTCTGAAACCTCTGTGGTAAAAGGAACGAGTTTAACTGTTTCGCATGAACTCAGCATTGGAACATTAAAAGCTATAGTGTCAAAAAGAGAGCTTGATTGGGACGATAGTTTAGACCTAGATGGAGGCCCATTCCCAATTGCCGCAACTCAAAGACATACTCAATACTCCTCTGAAACATTTGAACTGCAGCTCTCAGGTTCAACAGACAGAATGAGTTATATCTTAGGTTATTACTCCTTAGACGATGATGCATATACGGCTAATCCGCAATCATTTTTTGGGGGCGGACAAGTATTTGCTCAAAATTACTCAGGCTCAGGTGACGCAACAGCAATGTTTGGCCAAGTAACATTTGCCCTAGGCGAAGCTTGGGACGTTACATTGGGAGCACGTTCAACAGATGAAGATAAGAATGGCTTCAAGGAATATGTTGGTGTGATTTCTGCATCAGGATCAGGTAGCTTTGACGACACAAGCACCACTTTTATAATTTCTAATGACTACAGCGAAAACACAAACTTATATTTTAAAGTTGCTGATGGGTTTAAAGCGGGTGGTTTTAATGCTGAGGCTTCCAACCCCTTTGCTGCATCTACTCCATATGCTCCAGAGACAGTTCAGTCCACTGAGTTTGGCTTAAAGGGTATATATTTTGATAATAGATTAATGTTAAATGCAGCAATCTTTCAGAATGAACATGAGGATATGCAACTATCTTACTTTAATGCTGATGCAGCAGCAGCTTCAGAGGTGATCAACAATTCAGCAGAAGTATCTGGCTTGGAGATAGAAACAACCGCTTATTTAAATGACTCTACCAAGCTAATGGTAAATTTTGGTCATCTAGATCCAAAATATACTGACAGTAAAACTGCTACAGATGGATTTCAAATTGAGCAATTTCCTTATTCTCCAAAAAACAGTCTTTACGTCTCACTTGAAAAGGATTTTGGTAGCTATCGCATGAGATTGGATCACAACAGAAAAAGTGAATATTCCACCAACCCCTACAATGGAAAAGATCCAAGGGCTGGATTATCAATGATGGATGGTTACGGGGTAACTGATCTGAGGTTATTTATGGAGCCATCTGAAAACATGGCTTTAACTTTTTGGGTTAAAAACCTTACTGATACTGATTATTCCGTAAATGCTATTCCTTTTGGCCCAGGCTTTGGCCAGCTCACTGTGAGTTACTTTGGTGCTCCAAGAACTATAGGAATGGATTTATCCTACAAGTTCTAATTTTAGAATGCATCAAAAGCCTTGGTATATTACCAGGGCTTTTTTTTGAAAAACTTTATTTATTAAGAGATATTAATTATGGAAAATAACTGGGAAGATATTTTTAAGTTTGATGACCAGCTAACCGAAGAGGAAAGAATGATCCGAGACAATGTTCGAGACTATTGTCAAAAATCTTTGATGCCAAGAATTCTTGAATCCAATAGAAATGAAACTTTTCATCCACAAATTTTTAAAGAAATGGGAGAGCTTGGGATCTTAGGAGCTACAATTAAGGGTTATGGATGCGCTGGAATTAATTATGTTTCATACGGTCTAATTACCAGAGAAATTGAAAGAGTTGATACAAGTTATCGTTCTACATTTAGTGTTCAGTCTTCATTGTCCATGTATGCAATTTATAACTTTGGCTCTGAAGAGCAAAAAGATGAGCTGTTGCCTCGGATGGCTGCAGGGGAATTGGTAGGCTGTTTTGGTTTAACAGAACCTGATGCTGGATCAGATCCAGGAAGTATGCTTTCACGCGCAACGAAAGTTGATGGCGGCTATAAATTAAATGGTTCTAAAACTTGGATTACAAATGCGCCCATTGCAGATGTTTTTGTAATTTGGGCTAAAGACGAACAGGGAGTTTTAAGAGGATTTATAGCAAGAAAAGATTTCAAAGGATTAGAAACCCAACCCATGGCTGGAAAGTTTGCTCTTCGCGCATCTATTACTGGGCAAGTATTTATGTCAGATGTGTTTATTCCAGATGACCATGTTCTGCCTTTAGCACAAAGTTTTAGAGGACCATTTACATGTCTTAATATGGCAAGATATGGGATAGCCTGGGGTGTTTTAGGAGCAGCAGAATTCTGTTGGCATGCTGCGCGTCAATACACACTTGACAGAGTTCAATTTGGCAAGCCTTTGGCCGGAAAGCAACTTATTCAAAAAAAATTAGCAGATATGCAAACAGAAATAACTCTTGGCTTACAAGCAGCCTTGAGAGTTGGGCGTTTGATAGACGAAGAGAAAATGGTTCCAGAAATGATATCTCTTATTAAAAGAAATAACTGTGGTAAGGCTCTTGAAATAGCTCGTATGGCAAGGGATATGCATGGCGGCAATGGAGTAATAGATGAATACCATGTTGTAAGGCATTCAATGAACCTTGAGGCAGTTAATACATACGAGGGTACTCATGACCTTCATGCGCTTATTCTT
>ERZ1047821.1450-NODE-1450-length-15313-cov-5.191703_pt1 | contig 15313 bp, 10 predicted proteins | sample MGYA00383096_ERZ1047821 | MGnify/ENA primary metagenome ERZ1047821 (study PRJEB29581, sample SAMEA5548366) | metagenome | biome: marine; feature: coastal; material: water | depth 25 m | study: Short-term variability in the microbial, nano- and picoplankton... | reverse complement strand
GAGGATCCGGCCGAGAAAGTTGCCGCGCGAAAAGAGCTTGCGCAGGGGCTGCTTGCCAGAAAGCTATCGATGCTTGAACGCTGTATTCCAGAGGGGTCGGATTGGATTGTTGGTCCGAAAATCACCATTGCCGACATTGCAATCTGGCGACTTCTTGGCTGGTTAAGCTCTGGTATACTTGACGGCATTCCAACCCATATCCTGAAGGGCTTTCCAAATATCCGACGCGTCTGTTTGGCTGTTGATACGCATCCCAAGGTGCGCGAATGGGTGGCGATGAAATATCCTGAAAATTACAATCGCGGACAATATTGACGAAGATATTCAATATTGTTAGACTGAATTTGCGTTGGAAACAACGTATGTGAAACTCCACACCTGCCAGGCATCACCCCAGCCATTTTTTTCATTTCCCGAAAAATCTAAATGTCCCGCACAGGATTATTTTATGGCGTCTGCGGCTGCATCATACGGCTTTGACGCGGTAAAAGCAGGGCGGCGCATACTGTGGGAATTGCCAGAAAACTGATAAAGGAAAACAGATCAGCCATAGTATAGCCACGTTGCAGCATAAATCCGCAAAGCGGTAACACGGTGGCCCCTGCTGTTAGATTGAGCAAGAATTTAATACTTAAAACCCTTGTGCGATTTTCGTCGGGCACGTAGCGCGACATGATCGCATCGGTCAGCGGAATTTGCCCGAAAACAAAACACATCGCGCAGGTCATCATCACCAAAAGACCTATATCGGCAAGCGATGAAGACACATAGATAAACACCACCTGACCGGCTGCGGTTGCCAATAAGATATGCTTTGGTGACACCCGGTCCACCAGCCAGCCCACGAGGACCTGAGAGCCAGAGGCGCAGGCATAAACCAGTGATGCCAACGCGCCGGTGACCGCCACCGAAGAGCTGATGCCGCCGAGCGCAAGATCAAAATACCGCGGTACCAGAAAGGTCATCGCGCCAAAAATAAAGCCGCCTGAGGTGGTCACAAGCGCAAGCGCAATCAGGGCGCGCTGCCAACCGGTGGAAAAACCGCTGGTGCCTTTTTTGGCCTGTGCTGAGGCTTTTGCGCCGGGCTCATGGCGAAGCCGGTTGGCAAACAAAACACCATAAATCAGACACAGCACACCAGACACCCAAAACCCCATGCGCCAATCCCCGTTTAGTAAGATGGCGCCAATAAACACCGGCGCGGCAGCCACACCTAAATTGCCAAATACACCGTTGATCCCCAATCTTAATCCGATACGCTTATCCGATTTGAGCAGCATTGAAATTCCGACAGGGTGATAGATGGCCGCAAAGGCGCCCAGAACGGCCAAGCCAAGCATAAGCTGTAGCGGAGATTGCGCCAAAGCCGAAAAAATTGCCGCCAGCCCAATGCCGAAATTGAAAACAACCATCATCAAAGAGCGAGAATAGCTATCCGAAAGCCGCGCTGCTATGGGTGCACAGGCGCCAAACAGCACAAAACTAAGCGTTCCATAACCAATGATTTCTTCGTATCCAATTCCAAAGTAAAGGCCTGCATCATAGGCGGCCTTGGCAAAGATGAGCATCATAAAATGATCAAGGAAGTGACTCGCATAAAGGAAGATATCATCGATTGATTTATGTTGAAATTTGGCAATCAATGGCTGATCCTCACGTTTGTGCGCCCTGCCCATGGATCGGCCATGACGGATAGCATCACCTTGATCAGCAGTCCTATGGTTTGCAAGGGATATTATGAAAATGCTCTGTCAGAAACTCCGGCCTGGCGGAAAAGTTCGAATATTAATTCGCCTCAGGCAGAGCTCCGGCTTTTTGCATACTGCTCATAATCAGCGCGGCGCAGTCTTTAGGATGGGTCGAAATTAAAAAATGCCCGGCGTCTTTGACTTCGCATATTTGCGCTTTTGGTAGATAGCGGCCAAGGTGACGGGTGATGGCTTTCATCGCCGCTGTGGTGTTTGATCCGTAGGCCAGTGTGATCGGGCAGCCAAGCGCAGATAGCTGCTGTGCATCCGGCCGGTAGGCCATCCCGGTTTGCCAATCCAGCGCGTTCACCTGCACTGTTGCGGCGCAGTACTTGCGTACAGTTTTCGGCAGGGCGTCAAAAAACCCCGCGCCGCCATAATAATCAATAATGGTTTTGGCCGCATCAGGGTCTTTGGCGGTGACCTGCGCCTGAAACCGCGCGATTATCTGCCAAAGATCGGCGTCCAGATTGCTGTCGCCTTCGATCTTTAAAAGACCCAAAGGATTGGCCTCTAAAAATGTGACGCTTAAAACGGTCTTAGGCGCAGTTTCCAGAAATCCCAAAGCCACAAGTCCGCCAAAAGAATGGGCCACCAGATGCACCGGTTTTCCAATCTTTTCGATCACCTCGCTCAGCAAATCAATTTGGGGGCGCAGGGATTGATCCTCGTTGCGGCGGCGCTCGCGGCTTTGGCCATAGCCAGACAGGCTGGTGGAAAAGAATTCAAATCCTTCGGGCAGATGGCTTTGCACCGGTCGCCACGCCGCTGGCGTGCTATAAGATCCTGGAACAAATAAAATTGGCAGGCCGGTGCCGGAGCAGTGAAAATCAAAGTTTTGGGTCATCGGAAATCTAAGCTCATATAACTGGGTTTGGATGGCAAAAATAACTGGATAAAAATCAACTGATGACAGTTTAGCAAAGATCACTTTAAGGCGCAAATTAAGCCTTCGCACAGGACGGCCTCATGCCCGCAGCGGGACCTGCGCAATACCAACGCGATACCGACGCGAAACCGACCCTTGAAATTTACCTAAAGGTGGCGTATCTGCCAGTTTGAATGATCTGAAAGACGAAAGCATTATGGCAATCACCAATCCGCTCCAATTTATCCAGCAGGTTCGCTCGGAAGTCTCAAAAGTCGTCTGGCCGACACGGCGTGAGGTGCTGCTCACAACTGTGATGGTTTTTATTATGGCAGCGCTCGCAGCGGTGATATTTGCTTTGGTTGATTTGGCCATTCGCGGCGGTCTTCAGGCGCTTTTGGCAGCCATCAGCTAATTGTGAATCTGCAAAGTTTCGCATTATTCCGGCTTGAATTTATTGGCTGCAAACTATACCAGTTGCCACATCTGTTCAAAATGGCGTGCGGCGATTCGTGTTGCGCGCCGCTTTTTTGTTCTAGAAAGCCAGATTGAACTGGTGCCAACTAACTAAATTAGCGATATAAATCGCTCTGAATTAAGGGTCCTGAGGCATATGGCAAAGCGGTGGTATTCGGTCAGTGTTCTTTCTAACTTTGAAAAGAAAATTGCCGAGCAAATCAAAACTTCCGTTTCGGACTCCGGTCTTGAGGCTGAGATCGAAGAGGTTCTGGTTCCCACAGAGGAAGTAATCGAAGTTCGCCGTGGTAAAAAAGTCACGACTGAACGCCGGTTTATGCCGGGCTATGTTTTGGTGCGGATGGAGATGAGCGATCAGGGCTATCACCTGATCAATTCGATCAATCGTGTTACTGGGTTTTTGGGGCCGCAAGGGCGCCCGATGCCAATGCGCGACGCCGAAGTCAACGCGATTTTGAACCGGGTGCAAGAGGGCGAAGATGCGCCGCGCACGCTCATTCATTTCGATATTGGTGAAAAGGTCAAAGTCAACGACGGACCGTTTGAAGATTTCGATGCCATGGTGGAAGAGGTTGATGATGACAATCAACGTCTGAAAGTTACGGTGTCTATTTTTGGTCGGGAAACCCCGGTCGAGCTGGAATATACTCAGGTCACCAAGCAGACCTGAGGTGCAAGCGTGGGAGGTACGATGGCCGCGGCCATCAAGCCGGACCACGACAACATCAATCCTGCCTGACGCGTCAGCGGGGTGTTGGAAAAAAGGAGAGGCCAAATGGCCAAGAAACTGGTTGGCACGCTAAAATTACAAGTGCCTGCGGGACAAGCAAATCCCTCCCCACCTGTGGGGCCTGCGTTGGGTCAACGCGGGATCAATATCATGGAGTTCTGTAAAGCGTTTAACGCAAAAACAGCCGACATGGAGCCGGGCGCACCTTGCCCGACCGTGATCGAGTATTTTCAGGATAAATCCTTTACCATGGATATTAAGACGCCGCCTGCGTCCTATTATCTGAAAAAAGCTGCAAAGCTGAAATCCGGTTCCAATACACCGGGCCGCGAAACAGCCGGTAGCGTATCACCAGCGCAGGTCAAAGAGATCGCCGAAGCGAAAATGAAAGACCTGAATGCCAATGATATTGAAGGCGCTATGCAGATTATTCTGGGCTCTGCCCGCTCAATGGGCATCGAGGTGAAGTAAGATGGCAAAACTCGGAAAAAGAACCAAAGCCATTCGCGAAGCCACGGCTGGTAAAGAAAATCTGTCCATCGAAGACGCTGTAAGCTTGGTTAAATCCAATGCGCAGGCAAAATTTGATGAAACCATCGAAATCGCAGTGAACCTGGGCGTTGATACCCGTCACGCAGATCAAATGGTGCGCGGTGTTGTTGGTCTTCCAAATGGCACAGGTAAAACGGTTAGAGTGGCGGTTTTTGCACGCGATGCGAAAGCTGATGAGGCCAAAGCCGCCGGAGCGGATGTGGTTGGCGCAGAAGATCTAATGCAAACCGTTCAGGGCGGCACAATCGATTTTGACCGCTGCATTGCCACGCCGGATATGATGCCTGTTGTGGGCCGGTTGGGTAAAGTGCTCGGCCCGCGCAATCTGATGCCAAACCCAAAAGTGGGTACGGTAACTATGGATGTTGCAGAGGCTGTTAAAGCTGCCAAAGGCGGTGAGGTCCAGTTCAAAGCGGAAAAGGGCGGCGTTGTGCATGCCGGTGTTGGCAAAGCCTCGTTCAATGAGGCGATGCTGGTGGAAAATGTCCGCGCCTTTGTACAGGCTGTGGCCAAGGCAAAGCCCTCTGGGGCCAAAGGTCCCTATATGAAAAAGATTGCTCTTAGCTCAACCATGGGCGCTGGTGTGACCATCGACGTTGGTAAGGCCTCTGAGCAATAAAGATCTATATCCCGTCGGATCGTGATCTGGCGGGATATATTTAACAAGGCCTTCGGGCTTTGTTCTGTCCGAGACGGAGGGTTGGGCCTAAGCCTGCTAATTCCTTCCTGAGATGGGGAACGAGATATAAGTTCACACCGCAGGCATAGACCTTCGGGTGATTTTGGCCTCGGGACCCTGAATTTGGACCCGAACGCCGTCTTACGGGGCGGCAAAACTGAGCCGGGGAGAAATCCCCAAATTTGGAGTGAAACTGTGGATAGAGCACAAAAAGAGAAAGTGGTCGAGGAACTCGGCCAGATCTTTGAAAGCTCTGGCGTCGTGGTGGTATCACACTACGCAGGCCTTACAGTTGCAGAAATGCAAGATCTGCGTGCCCGCGCCCGTGCGGGAGAATGCGCAGTTCGCGTTGCCAAAAACAGGCTCGCCAAAATCGCCCTTGAGGGAATGCCCTGCGCAAGCATTGCAGACCTTTTGTCGGGGATGACTGTCTTGACCTATTCCGAGGATCCCGTGGCAGCTGCCAAGGTGGCCGAGGATTTCGCCAAAGAGAATAAGAAGTTCGAAATTCTCGGTGGTGCAATGGGTGAGACGTCTTTGGATCGTGCCGGCGTGGAAGCCGTGTCGAAAATGCCATCTCGCGAAGAGCTTATTGCTTCTATCGTGGGCTGCATTGGCGCACCTGCTTCGAACATCGCTGGGGCAATTGGCGCACCTGCATCAAACATCGCGAGCGTTTTGTCGACAATCGAAGACAAAGCGGCAGCATAGCAACTTAAGATTTGCGTAGGGTGCAAAGCCCTGTCGTTGGAACACAAACTTAAACGGAAAGAGTCTAAAATGGCTGATCTGAAAAAACTGGCAGAAGAGATCGTTGGTCTGACCCTGCTTGAAGCACAAGAACTGAAAACTATTCTGAAAGACGAATACGGCATTGAGCCTGCTGCTGGTGGCGCTGTCATGATGGCAGGCCCTGCAGGCGGTGACGCTGGTGGCGCTGCTGCTGAAGAGCAGACAGAATTTGATGTGATCCTGAAATCACCAGGCGCATCAAAGATTAACGTCATCAAAGAAGTACGCGGCATCACCGGTCTTGGTCTGAAAGAAGCCAAAGATTTGGTCGAAGCGGGCGGCAAAGCCGTCAAAGAAGGCGTAGACAAAGCAGAAGCAGAAGAGATCAAAGGCAAGCTGGAAGCAGCTGGCGCAGAGGTCGAACTGAAGTAATCCACACCCAGGGCAACCTGGATGTATTCGGCTGAGAGCGGTCAAAATCGCTCTCAGCCATACCTGTCTTAAAAAGGTCCGTTTTGAAAACGGAGTTTTTTCAGGCGAGGTTCAAAGATCGGGAGGCTTTCATTGGGAAGAAAGCCAGGAATTGATCGAGCTAAGCTATCTCTTATGGGCGTGCCGCCGGGACCCGACGGTTGGCGCACCCGGTGAGAAAATTGAAAGGTGATATCGACCATGGCTCAAAGCTACATTGGCCAAAAACGTCTTCGTAAGTATTACGGTAAAATCCGTGAAGTTCTCGAAATGCCGAACCTGATTGAGGTTCAAAAATCTTCCTACGACCTGTTCTTGAAGTCTGGCGATCACCCAGAACCTTTGGACGGCGAAGGTATTAAAGGCGTTTTCCAATCCGTTTTTCCGATTAAGGATTTCAACGAAACATCCGTTTTGGAATTTGTCAGCTATGATTTGGAAAAACCCAAATACGATGTAGAGGAATGTCAGCAACGCGACATGACCTATAGCGCGCCGCTTAAAGTGACGCTGCGCTTGATTGTATTTGATGTCGATGAAGATACAGGCGCCAAATCGGTCAAAGATATCAAAGAGCAAGACGTCTTTATGGGCGATATGCCGTTGATGACGCCGAACGGGACATTTGTTGTTAATGGCACAGAGCGGGTGATCGTTTCCCAAATGCACCGCTCGCCTGGGGTCTTTTTTGATCATGACAAAGGCAAAACCCACAGCTCGGGTAAGTTGTTGTTTGCCTGCCGCATCATTCCTTATCGCGGCTCTTGGTTGGACTTTGAATTTGACGCGAAAGATATTGTGTTTGCACGCATTGACCGGCGCCGCAAACTGCCCGTAACCACGCTTCTTTATTCGTTGGGGTTGGATCAAGAAGGCATTATGGATGCCTATTACGATACGGTTGATTTTAAACTTTCCGAAGGCAAGGGCTGGGTTACAAAATTCTTCCCCGAGCGAGTGCGCGGTACGCGCCCACTTTATGATCTGGTAGATGCAGCCTCTGGTGAGGTCATCGGCGAAGCGGGTAAAAAAGTGACCCCTCGGGCGGTCAAAAAATTGATCGACGAAGGCAAGGTGACTGAGCTGTTGCTTCCCTTTGAGCAGATCGTCGGTAAGTTTGTTGCACGCGATATCATCAACGAAGAAAACGGCGCAATCTATGTCGAAGCCGGTGATGAATTAACGCTGGAATATAATAAAGAGGGTGAAATCACTGGCGGATCGCTGAAAGAGCTGACCGATGCAGGATTTACAGATATTCCGGTGCTGGACATCGATAATATTAATGTCGGCCCTTACATGCGCAACACCATGGCGCAGGATAAAAACATGAGCCGCGAAACCGCGCTGATGGATATTTACCGCGTCATGCGGCCCGGCGAACCACCCACGGTGGATGCCGCGTCTGCGCTGTTTGATACATTGTTCTTCGACAGCGAGCGCTATGATCTATCAGCTGTTGGCCGGGTCAAAATGAATATGCGTCTGGCTTTGGATGCCGACGACACCCAACGCACATTGCGCAAAGAAGACATTGTCGCCTGTATCAAGGCGCTGGTCGAATTGCGGGACGGCAAAGGGGATGTGGACGATATCGACCACCTAGGAAATCGCCGTGTTCGCTCGGTTGGTGAGTTGATGGAAAACCAGTATCGGGTTGGCTTGTTGCGGATGGAGCGCGCGATCAAAGAGCGGATGTCATCGGTCGAGATTGACACGGTGATGCCGCAGGATTTGATCAATGCAAAACCTGCTGCTGCGGCTGTGCGTGAATTTTTCGGCTCAAGCCAGCTTTCGCAATTCATGGACCAGACAAACCCATTGTCAGAGGTCACGCACAAGCGCCGCCTCTCGGCGCTTGGACCAGGAGGATTGACCCGCGAGCGGGCCGGTTTTGAGGTGCGCGATGTGCATGCCACACACTATGGCCGCATGTGTCCGATCGAAACGCCCGAAGGGCCCAACATCGGTCTGATCAACTCGCTTGCAACCTTTGCTCGAGTGAACAAATACGGGTTTATCGAAACCCCTTACCGCGTGGTCAAGGACGCACAGGTCACTGACGAAGTGCATTATATGTCGGCGACCGAAGAAATGCGGCACACTGTGGCGCAGGCGAATGCAACATTGGATGACAACGGGCGTTTCCAAAACGAATTGGTCAGCACCCGCCAAGCCGGTGATTACACACTCGCACCACGCGAAAGTGTTGATCTGATCGATGTGAGTCCAAAACAGTTGGTATCGGTTGCGGCCTCACTTATTCCGTTCTTGGAAAATGATGACGCGAACCGCGCTTTGATGGGATCAAACATGCAGCGTCAGGCTGTGCCATTGCTGCGTGCAGAAGCACCACTTGTGGGCACGGGTATTGAAGAGGTGGTTGCGCGCGATTCAGGGGCTGCGATTATGGCCAAACGCGCAGGCGTTGTTGATCAGGTTGATGCCCAGCGGATCGTGATCCGGGCGACAGCAGATCTTGAAATGGGCGATGCCGGCGTTGATATTCACCGGATGCGTAAATTCCAGCGTAGCAACCAAAACACCTGTATCAATCAAAGGCCATTGGTCAAAGTGGGCCAAACGGTCACCAAAGGCGAAGTGATTGCCGATGGTCCGTCCACGGATCTTGGTGAATTGGCGCTTGGTAAAAACGTTGTCGTCGCCTTTATGCCTTGGAATGGCTACAACTATGAGGACTCGATCCTCATCTCAGAGCGTGTCGCACGTGACGATGTCTTTACGTCGGTTCATATCGAAGAATTTGAAGTCGCCGCTCGGGATACGAAGCTGGGTCCAGAAGAGATTACAAGGGATATTCCAAATGTCGGCGAGGAAGCCTTGCGCAATCTCGACGAGGCCGGAATAGTCTACATTGGCGCTGACGTTGAGCCGGGCGATATTCTGGTGGGTAAAATCACCCCCAAAGGCGAAAGCCCGATGACCCCGGAAGAAAAACTTCTACGGGCGATTTTTGGCGAAAAAGCCTCTGATGTGCGCGATACATCTTTGCGCGTTAAGCCAGGAGATTTCGGCACTGTTGTTGAAGTGCGTGTGTTCAACCGCCACGGCGTTGAAAAAGACGAGCGCGCCTTGCAAATTGAACGTGAAGAGGTCGAAAGCCTTGCGCGGGACCGCGATGACGAACTTGCGATCCTTGATCGCAATATCTATGCGCGCCTGAAAGCCCGGATTTTGGGCAAAGTAGCGGTCAAAGGCCCGAAAGGTGTCAAGTCAAACGCTGTGATCGATGAAGAGCTGCTAGAAACCCTAACTCGCGGTCAATGGTGGCAACTGGCGCTGGCTGAAGATCAGGATGCGCAAGAGGTCGAAGCGTTGCACGAGCAATATGAGGCGCAAAAACGCACCTTGGATGCCCGGTTTGAAGACAAGGTCGAAAAAGTCCGCCGGGGGGATGATTTGCCGCCCGGTGTGATGAAGATGGTCAAAGTGTTTATCGCGGTAAAGCGTAAGCTTCAGCCCGGCGATAAAATGGCTGGACGTCACGGCAACAAAGGTGTGATTTCAAAAGTTGTTCCTATGGAAGACATGCCGTTCTTGGCAGATGGAACGCCTGTTGATTTCTGTTTGAACCCACTGGGTGTGCCATCGCGGATGAACGTTGGTCAGATTTTAGAAACCCATATGGGGTGGGCCGCGCGCGCACTCGGGCTTCAGATTGACGATGCGTTGCAGGATTACCGACGCTCTGGCGATCTTACCCCTGTGCGTGAAGCCATGAAACTGGCCTATGGTGAAGATGTTTATGCCGAAGGCATTGGCAGCATGAGCGAAGATGAGCTGATTGAAGCGGCTGGCAATGTATCGCGCGGCGTGCCCATTGCCACACCGGTGTTCGATGGTGCCAAAGAGGGCGATGTTAATGACGCCTTGGTGCGTGCAGGCTTTGACCAGTCGGGTCAGTCGGTGCTGTTTGACGGGCGTTCCGGTGAACAGTTTAGCCGGCCGGTCACCGTTGGTATCAAATATCTGCTGAAACTTCATCACCTTGTTGACGATAAGATGCATGCCCGTTCAACTGGACCCTACAGCCTTGTCACCCAGCAGCCTTTGGGCGGTAAAGCTCAGTTCGGTGGTCAGCGGTTTGGTGAAATGGAGGTCTGGGCACTGGAAGCATATGGCGCAGCATACACGCTGCAAGAAATGCTCACGGTGAAATCGGATGATGTTGCCGGCCGGACCAAGGTTTATGAATCAATCGTTAAAGGCGAAGACAACTTTGAGGCGGGCGTTCCCGAAAGCTTTAATGTGCTTGTCAAAGAAGTTCGCGGCCTTGGCCTAAATATGGAACTCCTGGACGCGGAGGAAGAAGAATAAGCAGCGCGCTTTATTCTTCCCCCCTTCGTCCCTAATTTGAGGAAATCAAAATGAACCAGGAACTGACAAACAACCCATTTAACCCATTGACGTCACCCAAAGTGTTTGACGAGATTAAAGTATCGCTCGCCAGCCCAGAGCGGATTTTGTCGTGGTCATTTGGTGAAATTAAAAAACCGGAAACCATCAACTATCGGACATTCAAGCCAGAGCGTGATGGGCTGTTTTGTGCGCGGATTTTTGGCCCAACCAAAGATTACGAATGTCTTTGCGGCAAATATAAGCGCATGAAATATCGCGGCGTTGTCTGCGAAAAATGCGGCGTTGAAGTGACGTTGCAAAAAGTGCGCCGTGAGCGGATGGGCCATATTGAACTGGCCTCACCGGTTGCGCATATCTGGTTTCTAAAATCACTGCCATCGCGCATCGGTCTTATGCTTGATATGACCCTGCGTGATCTTGAGCGGGTGCTGTATTTCGAAAACTATGTGGTCATAGAACCCGGTCTGACCGACCTGACCTATGGTCAGATGATGACCGAAGAAGAGTATATGGATGCCCAAGATACCTTTGGCATGGATGCCTTTACCGCTAATATTGGCGCCGAGGCCATTCGCGAAATGCTCGCGGCCATTGATCTTGAGACCGAAGCCGAGCAATTGCGCGCCGATCTTAAAGAAGCCACAGGCGAGCTGAAGCCCAAGAAAATCATCAAACGGCTAAAAGTTGTGGAAAGCTTTTTGGAATCTGGCAACCGCCCTGAATGGATGATCCTGACGGTGGTTCCTGTGATCCCGCCAGAATTGCGCCCATTGGTGCCGCTGGATGGTGGCCGCTTTGCAACCTCGGATCTAAACGATCTTTATCGCCGTGTGATCAACCGTAACAACCGCCTGAAGCGTCTGATTGAGCTTCGCGCACCCGATATCATCGTGCGGAACGAAAAACGGATGTTGCAGGAATCTGTTGATGCTTTATTTGACAACGGCCGCCGTGGCCGGGTCATTACAGGCGCGAATAAGCGTCCGCTGAAGTCTTTGTCAGATATGCTCAAAGGCAAACAGGGCCGTTTCCGTCAGAACTTGCTTGGTAAGCGGGTGGATTTCTCGGGTCGTTCGGTGATTGTGACCGGCCCTGAATTAAAGCTGCATCAATGCGGTCTGCCCAAGAAAATGGCGCTTGAGCTGTTTAAGCCGTTTATCTACAGTCGGCTTGAGGCAAAAGGGCTATCGAGCACGGTCAAGCAGGCCAAAAAACTTGTGGAAAAAGAGCGCCCCGAGGTGTGGGATATCCTTGATGAGGTGATCCGCGAACATCCGGTCATGTTAAACCGGGCGCCGACGCTGCACCGGTTGGGTATTCAGGCATTTGAGCCTGTGCTGATCGAAGGCAAGGCGATCCAGCTGCATCCGCTTGTCTGTTCGGCGTTTAACGCGGACTTCGACGGTGACCAAATGGCCGTACACGTGCCGCTCAGCCTTGAAGCACAGCTCGAGGCGCGGGTTCTGATGATGTCGACAAACAACGTTTTGTCGCCCGCTAACGGTGCGCCGATCATTGTGCCCTCTCAGGATATGATCCTTGGCCTTTATTACACTACGATCATGCGCGAAGGCATGAAGGGCGAAGGCATGGTGTTTTCGTCGATCGAAGAGGTGCAATATGCCTTGGACACTGGTGTGGTGCATTTGCATGCAAAAATCACGGCACGTATCCCTCAGATCGATGAGCACGGCATCGAGGTCAGCAAGCGCTTTGAAACCACGCCAGGTCGGGTGCGGTTGGGTTCTTTGCTACCGAAAAATGTCAAAGCGCCTTTTGCTCTGGTGAATGATCTGATGCGCAAAAAAGACGTGCAGCGCGTGATTGACACGGTCTATAGATATTGTGGTCAAAAAGAGTCGGTTATTTTCTGTGACCAAATCATGACAATGGGCTTCCAAGAAGCGTTCAAGGCCGGGATTTCCTTTGGCAAGGACGACATGGTAATCCCTGATAGCAAATGGCCAATCGTTGATGAAACCCGCGGTCAGGTCAAAGATTTTGAACAGCAATACATGGATGGTTTGATCACCCAAGGTGAAAAGTACAACAAGGTGGTTGATGCTTGGTCGAAGTGTAACGACAAAGTCACCGACGCCATGATGAACACAATTTCGGCATCTTCACAGGATGAAAGCGGCGCCGATATTGAACCGAACAGTGTGTATATGATGGCACACTCAGGTGCGCGTGGCTCTGTAACCCAGATGAAGCAGCTTGGCGGTATGCGCGGACTGATGGCCAAACCAAACGGCGATATTATCGAAACACCGATTGTATCGAACTTTAAAGAAGGTTTGACCGTTCTTGAATACTTCAACTCGACCCACGGTGCTCGTAAAGGTCTTTCCGATACGGCTCTGAAAACGGCGAATTCGGGGTATTTGACACGCCGGTTGGTGGATGTGGCGCAGGACTGCATTGTAAGAATGCGCGATTGTGGCACTGATAATTCGATCACTGCAGAAACCGCTGTGAACGATGGTGAAGTTGTCAGTTCATTGGCAGAGCGCGTGCTTGGCCGGGTCGCAGCCGAGGATATCCTCAAGCCGGGAACAGACGAAGTTATTGTGGCCAAAGGCGGCTTGATTGACGAGCTGATCGCGGATGCAATTGACGAGGCCGGACTACAATCGGCGCGCATCAAAAGCCCGTTGACCTGCGAAGCAGAAGAAGGCGTTTGTTCCCAATGTTACGGACGTGACCTGGCACGCGGTACAATTGTCAATATTGGTGAAGCGGTTGGAATTATTGCTGCACAGTCCATTGGCGAGCCTGGCACGCAGTTGACTATGCGCACATTCCACATCGGTGGGGTGGCACAGGGTGGTCAGCAATCGTTCCTTGAGGCCAGCCAGGATGGGGTCATTGCCTTTGAAAATGCTCAAACTCTGAAAAACGCGAATGGCGAAACATTGGTGATGGGACGCAACATGAAATTGTTGATCCTTGACGAGCATGGCGAAGAGCGCGCCAGCCACAAATTAGGCTACGGAAGTAAATTGTTTGTCAAAGCCAAGGCCAAAGTCAGCCGCGGTGACAAACTGTTTGAATGGGATCCCTATACCCTGCCAATCATTGCTGAAAAGTCGGGTCTGGCCAAGCATGTGGATCTTGTCAACGGTGTTGCCGTTCGCGAAGAAACCGATGATGCCACCGGTATGACCCAAAAAATCGTAACCGATTGGAGAGCAGCGCCAAAAGGCAATGAGCTTAAGCCTGAGATCATTCTAAGTGATGAGAGCGGCGAGCCGGTGCGAAATGATGCTGGCAACCCGATTACCTACCCGATGTCTGTGGATGCGATTCTGTCCGCTGAGGATGGAGAGCAGGTTGCGGCTGGTGATGTGATTGCCCGTATTCCGCGCGAGGGCGCAAAAACCAAGGACATCACCGGTGGTTTGCCGCGTGTTGCCGAATTGTTTGAAGCACGCCGTCCGAAAGATCACGCCATTATTGCCGAAACAGACGGTTATGTGCGTTTTGGTCGTGACTACAAGAATAAGCGGCGGATCAGCATTGAGCCGACCGACGAAAGTCTTGATCTGGTTGAATATATGGTGCCAAAGGGTAAACACATCCCGGTTGTCGAAGGTGACTTTGTACAAAAGGGTGACTTTATCATGGACGGCAACCCTGCACCGCATGATATTCTTGCGATTATGGGGATCGAGGCGCTTGCCAATTATATGATCGACGAAGTGCAGGACGTTTATCGTTTGCAAGGCGTGAAAATCAACGACAAGCACATCGAAGTGATCGTGCGCCAAATGCTTCAAAAGTGGGAAATCTTTGACAGTGGTGATACCACTTTGCTGAAAGGTGAACATGTCGATAAGGCAGAGTTCGATACCGCCAACGAAAAAGCATTAACCAAAGGCGGCCGTCCTGCACAAGGTGAACCGATCTTGTTGGGTATTACCAAAGCATCCTTGCAAACACGCTCGTTCATTTCTGCGGCCTCATTCCAGGAAACCACGCGTGTGCTAACTGAGGCTTCTGTTCAGGGCAAAAGGGACAAGCTGGTTGGGCTGAAAGAAAATGTCATCGTTGGCCGTTTGATCCCGGCAGGCACCGGCGGCGCTACACAGCGTGTGCGGGGGATAGCTTCTGAGCGCGATAATGTCGTGCTGCAGGCGCGCCAAGAAGAGGCGCAGGCTGCCGCTGCATTGGCGGCACCGCAAGACGATATTTTCAAGTCTCCTAATGATGGCGACAGCAATCTCGCTGATATGCCAGAAATGGACTAAGAAATTCTATAGAGCCCGGCGCCATGTGCCGGGCTCTTTTTGACACTATACTCCCCTAGTGTAACAAATGTATGCGATTTTGCCGCTGCCAGCGGTAATTTTTCCTATACATTTGCGCAAAACCCCGATTATATCAGATAGATTTGTTGGCCACAGTGCCCAAAAAAATTTCCGATGGGTGGGCGAATGGCGAAGTATTCAGATAATGTCCGCGGCGCGCTGTTGATGGTTGCCAGTATGGCGGCCTTTACGTTCAATGACGTTTTTATTAAACTTCTGGGGGCAGAACTCCCCTTGTTTCAGATACTCATGCTGCGCGGCATGCTCACCTCATTTTGCATTTTTTTACTGTGTATATATTTCAAGGCGTGGACGTTTAATATCGCGCCTAGGGACTGGCGGCCTATTGGCCTAAGATCCTTGGGT
>ERZ1047821.1447-NODE-1447-length-15331-cov-4.141857_pt1 | contig 15331 bp, 16 predicted proteins | sample MGYA00383096_ERZ1047821 | MGnify/ENA primary metagenome ERZ1047821 (study PRJEB29581, sample SAMEA5548366) | metagenome | biome: marine; feature: coastal; material: water | depth 25 m | study: Short-term variability in the microbial, nano- and picoplankton... | reverse complement strand
ATCTGAAATAAAGCCGTCCACTGTTGCGAAAAGAGGTAAAAGAGTAGGCTTGTTCAACAGAGGTTTCAGTGCTTCTCGCAAGAATATTTCTGCTCTTTGATTGGGCAGAACAACCATTTGTTTGTGCAAAGGAACAGGCGAAGAAACAAGTTCTTGCGCCACGCGCGAGATGAATGAGGACATGTATTACTTAAACAGGTTACTCCCCTCAATGTAATCAAAAACCGCCTTAGGAAGAAGGTTTCTAAAGCCTTTTCCCTCAGCAAAACTCTTTCTAATCATAGATGCGCTGATTTCCATTTTTGGTGCAGCTACTAATTGTGCTCTTGGATATTTATCCTGCCAATTAAGGTCAATCATTTCTTCATTGGGCAATGGGTGACGAGGATAAACTAATATATCGTGGTTATCTACGATGCTTTCGTAATTTCTCCATTTATGCAGCGTCTTGAGGTTGTCTTCTCCCATGATTACGCTAAAGATTGTTTCCGGAAATTTCTCCCTTAAATAGGCTAAAGTCTGTGCGGTATAATTGGGCGTCTGAAGATTAAATTCTATGTCGCTGGCTCTAAGTCCAATTTGATTTTCAAGAGCTAGTCGCACCAAATGCAATCGTTCTCTATCAGGTAACAAATTACTTTTCTTTTTGAAAGGATTAAGTGGAGTAACTACAAGCCATACTTCTTCTAAATCTGTACTTTTTTGAAAGAACTCGGCAAGGGCAAGGTGTCCAATATGAATTGGATTAAATGTTCCAAAAAATAACCCGACCTTTTTCATTCTTCTTGCAAAAACTCTTTGAGAATCTTGGAGGCTTCGGACTTGGCAATCTCAAAATCATTATTCACGACTACCTTGTCAAATTCTGGAGCGCGAGCTATTTCTTCAGACGCTTTTGCTATACGTTGAGCGATTTTTTCTTCTGTGTCTGTTCCACGACTGCGAAGACGCTTTTCAAGGGCCGTTATGCTTGGAGCTTGAACAAAAAGTGCTAAAGCATCATCTCCAAACTGCTTCTTTAGGTTAATAGCGCCCACCACATCAATATCAAAAACCACCACCTTACCTTCATTCCAAATGCGCTGCACCTCAGAATGTAATGTGCCATAAAAAGCCCCGGGGTAGACCTCTTCCCATTCGAGAAGGTCTTTATTTTTAACCTTGGTTAAAAATTCTTCAGCACTTAAAAAGAAATAATCTTTGCCGTGTTCCTCATCACCTCTGGCTTGCCTTGATGTCGCAGATATACTAAAGCTCAGCGCCGGAAACTTTGGCAACAAATAATTGACGAGTGAGGATTTTCCAGCGCCGGATGGTGCTGCAAAGATGACAAGTTTCCCCTTTTTTGCGCTCATTTTTAAATTTCACTATGAGCAACAAAGGTAGTAGAGATAGAGCAATTTATTTCTAACATATTACTCATCATAAGCAAACGCGGCCCTCAAGGGACCTAAACCACTCATTGTCTCAAACCGTATATTCAAAAAGGAACTGGCGCGATTTATAGCGTAATGCCGTGGTAGCCTTCTTTTTGAAGGTTGAATCCTAGAGCTATTCCATTTTCAATGATTTGCATATTCTCCGGAATAGATTCGGTAGTAATTCCAAATTTCTTTAGTGAGAACCCACATATATTTAACTGAATGCCGATTTCTTCTGCCTTTAAAAGAATCTCTTCTAATTCGTCATTTTTGGAAAGCTCCCTAACAGCATGACCTCTTATGATCACTTTAAATTCCCCGTAACTCATATTGTCGCTTTGTGAAAGATCTTGGGCAGCAAATGAAATATCTCTTAACTGTTCCAACGTATTTGCTAAAACATAATAATTGTGAATATCCTGTTTCTCCTGAGCAGAAACATCTTTTGGCGTTAGAAAGGCACAGGCAGTGAGAAGGGCAAAAAGTAAATTTTTCATAATTCTTTATTTAATCGAAATCAGTACATGTTCGTCTTATAATTCATTGCTGCACTAAATTTTCTGCAATGGAACTAAATCATAACTAAAAAACATGATTATCCGGTGTTTGCAAGATACTCTTGAATTAGGTTATTTGCAGTATAATCTCCTAACAACTGTTTCAATACTTCTTTTCAATAGGTATATGGTGCTCAATAGTTCCCAGATACAGATGTTATTTGCGTATTCTGTATCACTAACTTTAGTTTACTTATTTCTAATTGTATCTTAGAAAGACCAAAACATTTGTTAGAATGAAGGCAATCGAATTTAATGGTTTAACTAAATTCTACGGCAAGCATAGAGGAATTGAGAGCATTGAGTTTTCCGTTACAAAAGGAGAGATTTTCGGATTCATTGGTCCCAATGGTGCAGGAAAATCAACGGCTATAAGAACCTTATTAGGACTATTACACCCTTCTGGTGGGAGTGCCGCTATTTTAGGACATGATGTTGTGAACGAAGGTGTTCAAGCCCGATTAAAAGTAGGATACCTACCCGCTGAGGTAGATTTTTATCCAGAGATGACCTCTCGTGAACTCTTGCAATATCATGCAGGATTATATGGCCTTGAAAACGGAGACATAAAGATTGAGGAATTAGCGGAATATTTTGAACTAGCACTAGATAGACCTATTGACGATTTAAGTTATGGGAACAAGAAAAAATGCGCAATTATTCAGGCAGTTCTGCATGAACCGGAAGTGCTGATTTTAGATGAGCCCACAGGCGGGTTAGATCCGTTTATGCAAAACAGATTTTTTGAATTAATGGAGTCGCTCAATAAAAAGGGTGTAACCGTTTTCTTTAGCTCTCATGTTTTATCAGAAATTCAACGAATGTGTGATCGAGCAGCGGTAATCCGGGATGGAAAAATCACAGCGATTGAGGATATTTCCTCGCTTTTATCCAAGCAGATGAAAAAGGTACGGTTAGTCTTGAAAAAAAAAGCCGAATTGAGTTTGCCGGATGGTTTTCAAAATCACCACAGTACTGGTACCAAGCATAATTTTGACTATGTGGGTCCAACGGAAGTATTGATTCGTTGGCTCGCTGAGCAAGACTTGGTTGACGTAGTCCTCACAGAACCTGATTTAGAGTCCATTTTTATGAATTATTACCAACGTTAAACATGAATAAGGTATTGTATTATAAAGAACTGAAACGCAATAGAAAGAATACCCTTATATGGACGTCTATTGTAGTTGCTTTTACCTTTTTAATCTTATCTATCTATCCAAGTTTCTCGCAAATGGGAGATCAGATGACAGAATTAATGTCCACGCTTCCGCAAGAGTATGCGCGTGCATTGGGGATGGATGAAGGAACGTGGTCAAGCATCATAGGCTTTTATTCCACGTATTACGGTATATATATTACTCTATTGATTGGGATTTTTGCAGCTTCAACGGGGGCTACTATTATAGGCAAAGAAGAGCGGGATGGGACTGCTGAATTTTTGTTAACTCGTCCCGTGACTAGGAGCAATATCGTGACTACAAAGTTAATGGCATTAGGGACTTTATTGGCAGTTGTATATTCTACTCAAACCATATTTGCTGTGCTTGGAATGAATCTATTCGGTGATGATGTTCTTTGGGGACATTTTGTTACCATGCATGTTCATGGATTTGTGCTGATAAGCTTCTTTACTGCTGCAGCTGTCTTGTTCTCTTCATACCTATCGCCAAAGTTGAACTATATGGGACCAGTAGTCGGAATGATATTCGGCAGCTTCTTTTTGGATGCCATTGCAAAGGCAACGGACGCAGTAAGTTGGTTAGGTTTTGCAAGCCCCTATTATTATCTTCAGTTACAGGCCGAATCAGGTACCCTTGAAGTGAATTGGGGCTCATGTATTGTCTTAATTATAATAGCGCTACTTATGCTGAGAGCAGGACATGCACGTTATTTAAAAATAGACATTGTTGGCTAAAGTGTGTTGCCTATTTGTTCTTTGATTTTTTCCAGCTCGTCCTTCATTTGAACTACATGCTGTTGCATTGGCGCATAGTTACTTTTGGAACCAAGAGTGTTGATTTCACGACCCATTTCTTGCGCGATAAACCCAAGTTTTTTTCCGCTATTTTCTTCGTTCATAGTTTCACGGAAGTATTTAAGGTGATTAGCTAATCGGACTTTTTCCTCGTTAATATCTAGTTTTTCAATGTAAAAAATAACCTCTTGCTCATAGCGGTTTGAATCTGTTTCAATCCCCTCTAAACCTTTTAACAATCGTTCTTTTACGGCTTGCAGACGTTGCTCCTCATGTGGCTCAATCTCTTTCATGGACCGTTCTATTTCAATTAACCTCAGTTCGAAATCTTTTGCAATACTCCTTCCCTCTTGAACACGAAAACTTTCGAGTTTTTCTAGCGCTTCCTGTATTAGATTTTGTAAAAACTTTGATTCTTCTTCGCTGAGCTCATTTTTTGACGAGCCAATTACATCGGGCATTCTCATAACAGCTGCGATGAGATCTCCAGAAGTATCTGTTTCCCGGCTCAAAACTTCTAGCTGCTCAAGATAGCCTTTGGCTAATTCCATATTGATACCTGCCGCGCTTTCAACCCCAGTAACTTCTGCGTAGATATTGATGTCTACTTTACCGCGCTTTAAAGCGGCGCCAACGGTTTTGCGGATAGACAACTCCTTTTCACGAAAAAGTGGTGCTATTCTCGCGTTTAAATCGAGCCCCTTGCTATTCAGGCTGCGAATCTCAACAGTGATTTTTTTTCCTGAAGTTTGTCCAATGGCTTTTCCGAAGCCGGTCATGCTCTGAATCATGGGTAGCTGAATTTTGCTTAAAGGTAGCAAAACAAAGGATGGCTATCCGTTGAATCTCCTTTCGTAAAAACTAACGAAATAAACCCCGGAGAAAATGGCTATTCCACCTATGAACATGTGAACACTCCAATTTTCACCGCCGTAAAAAAGACTTAACAAACTGGCTAGAAGAGGTTGGAGATATATGTACGCACCCACGGTAGCAGGATGTAATGTTTTAAGAGCAATGATGTTCCCTAAATAGGTTAAGAATGTAGTACCTATAATTACAAAAATAACAGCGCCAATGATATTCCTGTCCCAAAGTGACCATTCGATAGTACTGAATTCAGGGCCCCCAAATGGTAGAACAAAGAATACCCCAAAAGTGAAGACCCAACGGATAATAAAAAGCGCGTTGTATTTTGTCATGAGCGGTTTTACAAGCACTAGATAAATCGCATAGCTACTCGCGTTGACCAGCACAAATAGATTTCCCTTGGCTACTTCATTTGAGAACAAGCCATCAATTTCAAAATGAGCACCCGAATAAATCAACCAAAATGCTCCCAATGCACCTAGTGATATTCCTATCAATTTAGGCGTAGTGATTCGTTCTTTGGTAAGTATTGCCCCGGCAACCAGCACCATTATGGGGCCACTGACCATCATAATAGATGCGTTTACAGGGGTTGTGATTTTAAGTCCTTCAAAGAAAAAAAGCATATTGGTGGTGACACCAAAAACAGCACAAATTGCCAAACGCCACCGATCTGCAAGTGGGATGCTAAAAAACCTTTGTTTACCGGATAGAGGCATAAGCATCCAAAAGAGTAACGCTGCTCCGGTAACACGGAATTGAATGAATGCACGGGGCGGCATTGCTCCTTGCATTGCACTTTTGGCAATAAGGAATGAGGAACCGTAAATCAAAGCAACGCCCAATAGAGCGGCATGTGCCAACAATACAGAGTTACGATTGAATTGGCTCATGATTCTTGTATTGCAAGAGCCGCTGCTTCAACTACTTTCGGGCTGTTGCCCGCAAAGACTTGATCATTTAAAAGAAGTACCGGCCGCTTTAGAAAGGTATACTCGCTTAGGATAAGTTGGCGAATGTCTGTATCGCTCAGGGTACGGTTTTTCAGGCCAAGCTCCTTGTATTTTCGAGCACGTTTAGAAAACAAGGCTTCTGCAGAACCGGCTAGGTTGATCATATCATCAAGCTGTGCAGGTGTGATGGGCTCTGTTTTAATGTCCTGCAGATACATACCATCAGTATTCCAAGAGTTCAAAATACGTTTGCAAGTATCGCAGGTGCTGAGGTAGAAAATCCGATTCATTAAAGCGTAATTATTTTGATAGCCAAGGCCCAGGATCTTGAATGTTTGCGTCTTTCCAAATACCAAACTGGACCATCGTTTTTCCTTCCTCATCTGTAAATGCAATTCCAATAGGCTGTTTCAGGGAGATAAGATCACCTGATTTAACCTGAATACCTATAAGATTACTGTAGACTGTAAAATAGTTTCCATGACGAATAAGAACCATCACGTTTGCGCCAGGAATGGGAACCACAGAACTCACCTCTCCTTCAAAGGTTGCACGAACAACGGCGCCCTGTTCAGTGCTAATTTCTATATGTGGATTATCTACAATTATTCCTTTAACCACTGGGTGAGGGTGTTTACCGAATTTACCGGTGATTAATCCTCTTTCAACAGGCCACGGTAAAGCGCCTTTGTTTGAAGCAAAGTTGTTGGCCAAAGCTCGTGATTCCGGCGTCATTGAATAAGAAGGACCGTCATCTCTTTCTTCCAACCCTTTTGCCTTTCGTGCTTTATCAATTAACTTCTTAAGCACTTTATTTGTTGTTCTTGGATTGAAATCTTTTCCTTTTACAAGCCCTAATTCTCTTGCCTCTTTTTCCAAATTATTGCGTTCCGCGCGAAGCTTTGCTTTCCGTAACTCTTCAGCAATAATTCGTTTAATTTGCTTTTCTAGTTGTTCGGCTTCACGTTGTTTTTTCTGAATGTCCTTTTTCAATTCGCCTTCTTTGTTCTTAAGGGAGGTTACAGCTTGTTCTTGTTTCTGGGCGTCCTCAACTAGTTGTTTCTTTTCTTTTTCTTGTGACTCTTGAACGTTAAGTTTTTCCTCTTTTTTAGCAATTAAGGTCTCTTTTTCTTGTGCTAATTCAACCTGAACATCATGAATTTGGTTGACTTGTTGTTCTCTGTAGCTGGTCATATCCTTGAAGTACTGGATTCTCTTTAACGCCTGAGTAAAGGAAGTGGAGCTTAGGATGAACATTAGCTGGTCTGCTGGTTGAAGGTTTCGCTGCGCTAATTCAATCAATTTCGCATAATCGGATTTAAGAGAATCAATACGCACTTCAAGCTTAGTAATTTCCTTTTCCTTAAAACGTATTTCACGGTCGATTCCTCGTATTTGACCAAACATTGTCTTTATTAATCGTTCACGAGCTTCAATCTTTTGGTTTAAAGTCTGCAATTGATTAATACTGGACTCCCTATTGCTTTTTGTTTGCTGGAGTAAAGTATTGGCCAAATCAATTTGATCTTGAAGCAATACTTTTTGCTTTTGCAGCTCCTCCTTAGTTTGTCCATTGGCAGCGATGGCGAGAAACAAAAACGCTATGAGAATTCTCAACACTTTCATTAGAAAATAAAAGGGGTGTTATAAGGTCCCTCGGTACGAATCTCACTTACTTCAATTTTAACGGTGTATTTGGGACGCGACTCCAATCTTAATTCTAAGAGCATGGGGTATCCTGTTCGCACATCAATATTGGAGTACTTAATATAAACGACCTCCTTTGGATCGCTAATGGTCATGTGTTTGACATGTAATTCTCTGTCAAGTTCTACAATAACCTTTCTGTTGCCAGAAATTGCATATTGAGTAACCCAACTATCATTTTTTGAATCAAATTTGTAACGCATCGCAGCTTCTGCACTAATTAATTGACCGCGCAGTAGTTTATTCAAATACGGAAAAGGGACTTCTACTCCTGTCATCCCTGCTAAGTCATGTGCTGAACCGGTCCAGTCTAACCCCAAGAGTGTTGACGTAAAAGCTGCGCTGTCCCCAATAACGATAGCCTTACCTACTCGTAGACCAATCATATCATCGCTTATTGCCGCCCAGAGAATACTGTCTTTCTTTGAACGCACTTGGACCCTAAATTTCTGGGCGCTTTCCGGAGTGTTGGTCTCAATCCTTGTGAAAATCTGAGCCCACTCAAATTTATCTTCAACAATAATCTTACGAGAGACGCCGTCACTTATTTTTTCTCTCTTTAGTGGGTTCTCTGGAGATATGGGTCTGCCGCAATTTACGAGCAGTAGATAAGCTCCTAATAACAGGACTAATTTGATTAAGCTATGTGCGTGTAGACGGTTCAATTTTATGGCTATTTGCCTTCTAATTCCTCGGCCTTTTGCCTGTATTCCAAAGATTTACCTTGGTTGCCAAGCGCTTTTTCAATGGAAGCGGCATGTCTAAAAAGTGTGGCATCGGGTGAGGTTCTTTGAAGTTGCAAAGCTAATGCCATTTTTTTCTGAGCTTGGGTGTGGTTTCCCATTTTAAACAATACCCAGGCCCAAGTATCAAGATATGTGGCTTCAAGACCTTTCTTATTGTTACTTTCTTCAGTTAATTTTAGTGCCCGCTCAAGGTCTAAACCGCGCTTGCCAAGTTCCCAGGCTAGATTGTTTAATGCTGCTGCATCTCGTTCAAGGTCTAGGCTATAGGTATAAGCTTTAACGCCCATTTCAACAGAATCTTGTGAAAAGTATGCTGTACCTGCCAAATTATAGAACCATTTTTGAACCTTATCCTCAAGTGCTTTTGGAGCACTTTCCATAGCTAATTGAGCACAATCTTGCCACCATTTCTGTTCATAATACCAGAACACGATATATTCTAATATTTCGATTCGATGTCCAAAATCCTTTTTCAATCGATTAATAATATCAATAGCAATACTATCCTGTTTAGTTTGTTTGCATAGTTCAGCAATCTGTGTGTAAACTTCAAGATTGCTATAGCCTTTTTCAACGGCTTGTAAATACATCAAAACACCTTGTTCCGGTTCCATCTCTAAAAGCAACCTTTCTCCTTCAAGCAAATAATAGGCGCCCTCCTCATGGTGAAGTTTTTTAGTTGCAGCCCATGATCTGTGTACCATGGGGAGCATGCTTGTGTCGCTTTTAGCAATTTCCCATAAGCTTAGCAATACGGGCCCTTTGTCTTTAAGACTCATTCCCGGTACGGTTAGCGCACGCTCTAAATAGAACATACTCTCCTTGGCTTTTTCGTTACTTTGAAGAAAACGCGCATACTCCATGGCTAGAGGAGCATTGTTAGGAAAGTCTAAAACGGCCTGTGACAAGGTTTTCTCGGTCTTTTTTCTTTTGCCATTAGCATCATAGAACTGTGCCGCAAGACCTCTGAATTCTGCTCGTTTAGGATTCTTGTCAATAGCATTTTTAATCACTAGATCTGCAGATTTGACATCGTTATTTCTAAGGTGAATTTCCATTTTCTGCTGAATCGTTTCAGGGCTACTGCCAAAACGTTCCTCAAGTAGATTTATGTATTTGAGCGCCTTTTCTGTGTTTTCATCTGCTATTGCGCTTTTCAGTGCATCTTGAATATATTCGGGTTTATTTGGTTGTAACTCAATCAGGCGTTCAAATGAATGAAGCGTGTTACGTGTATTACCAATTAGTTTAGCGTTTTGCGCTTGCATGCGCCACATCCATTCATTCTTTGGATGATTTTCCGTTCCTACCTTTAGTAATGTTTCCGCTTTAAAGTAGGCTCCTTCAGCAAATTGTAATCGTGCTAGCTGATAGAGTGCGGTTTCATGCGTTGGGTTTTCTAATAGTATTTTCTCATAGGCCTCTTTTGCGAGTTCCATACGACCCGTGATACGGTAGGTTTCCGCCCGGTAGAAAGCGTCTGATAATGCAGAAGGCCCTTCTTTTGAAGGGCCTTGCGCATATGATGACATTGAGATAAGAAGTGCTATCAACACTCCAAATACTTTTTGCATTAGTCCATTCTTGAATAGTCGCCCAAAGATACAGAAGTCCAGCGACCATCAACATGTGCATGGTTACCAATCATACTGTCCTTTAAATGAATGTTAGAAATGGTAGAATTGGTTTGAATAAGAGCGTCTTCAATAGTCGCATTTTCAACTATACAATTATCTCCTAAGCTCACATTAGGGCCTACTTTGGCGTTTTTCAATACCACATTGCTGCCAATATAACAAGGTTCAATAATCTCAGAATTTTCAATGCTAATATTGTCCCCTTTTAATTCTGCTTTTCCACTTAGATACCCAAGCATTTTGCTATTGGTTTCAACAGTAATGGCCTTGTTGCCGCAATCCATCCAATCGCTAACTGTGCCTGGACGAAACACCTTGCCTTGATTCATCAGTGCGCTTAACGCATCTGTTAATTGGTATTCACCATTGTCCAATATTTCATTATCAAGTAAATACTTTAATTCCTTTCGCAATCCGGGACCGTCTTTAAAATAGTAGATCCCTATTATAGCTGAATCGGAGATGAATTCTTTTGGCTTCTCTACAAAATTATTGATGGTGCCGTCTTCTGAAAATTGCACTACCCCATAGGCAGAAGGGTTGTCCACTTGTTTCACCCAGATTACCGAATCAGCATCCGTATCTAAGGTAAAGTCCGCGCGAAAGAGCGTGTCTGCAAAAGCCACTACAATTTCATCGTCCATGCTATCCGCAGCGCAATGAATGGCGTGAGCTGTACCTAATGGTTTGTCCTGGAAATAGATACTTCCTTTTGCCCCAAGGTTTTCTGCAACTTTAATCAAGTCTGCCTCTACGTCTGCACCAAAATCTCCAATGATGAAAGCAATTTCATCCACTTTTTTATTGCCACATACACTTACAATATCTTCTACTAAGCGCTGTACTATTGGCTTTCCTGCAATTGGAATAAGCGGTTTTGGGACGGTAAGTGTGTGCGGGCGAAGTCGCGAGCCTCTGCCAGCCATTGGAACTATAATTTTCATGCTTTAGTAGTATTATTTGGTTTCTTCAAATTTATTGTTTTCCAGTGCTTCCAAAACCTCCACTACCTCTTTTAGTGTTGGTTAGATCTTCTACTTCATTCCAATTGAATTGGGTGTATTTGGCCACTACTAGTTGTGCAACCCTCATACCGTCTTCAATAGCGAACGCTTTCTTACCATGATTAACTAGTAGTACACCAATGTCACCCCTGTAGTCAGCGTCTATTGTGCCGGGACTATTCAGTACAGTCACGCCAAACTTGTAAGCGAGGCCTGATCTTGGACGAATTTGTGCCTCATATCCTTCCGGTAGAGCTATGGCTATACCAGTGGAAACAAGTGCTCTATCGCCAGGTTGCAGTACAATAGCGTTATCAATATTGGCGCGTAGGTCCATTCCAGCACTTTGAGCTGTTTCAAATTGTGGAAGCGCATGTTTACCGCTATAAATTACGTCTATCTTCATTTTCGGAAGGCAAATTTAAAGAGTCCGTTGCGTTCTACCATAATCATTACGAAAAGATAGCTTAGGCCTAATCCAATTTTCAAAGAAGTGTCGCTGAGAGGAAAATAATGAAGGGCAAACCCAAGTGCACTAGATACCCCAATTAACGAGAGAATCTTCCCCCAGTTATATGGAACAGGATACAAACGCTGCCCCCAAATAGCGCTTACTATAAACATGGCGGTATAGGCCATAAGCGTGGTTAACGCAGCACCTAGTATCCCTATGCTAGGAATCATAATAACATTTCCTAAAACGGTTACAGCAAGACCAATAAAGGTTATGTATATACCGTAGGAGGTTTTATCACTCACTTTATACCACATGTTCAGATTGGTATTAATGCCTAGAATGACATTGGCCAATAATAAAATAGGAACCAAATGAAGACCAACCCAAAACTTATCGTCAATAAAGAATTTAAGATAATCCAGCCCGGAGAGTATTAAAACAAATCCCACACACATTACCCAAGCAAAACCTTCCATGATAGATGCCATTTTTTGTCTACCGTCGCTCGCATTAGCATTCTTAAAGAAGAATGGTTCGGCTGCGTAACGAAAGGCTTGGTTAAAGAGTACGAGGAAAACAGAAATCTTATAAACGGCGCCATAAACTCCCACTCCTTCCGCCCAACTCTCTGTTGGAAGTAAATACTTTAATAATTGCCTGTCTAGCATCTCATTAGCAATTCCAGCAAGTCCCCCAATAAATAACGGAATTCCAAATGCCAATAAACCTTTCACATACTGCTTTTCTAACTTGAATCTAAGTCCTTTAAAGGTGGGTATTAATAAGGTGAACATAAGTAAAGACGCACAAACATTGGAAATGAATATATACTTGACTCCCCTAAAAGAATGCGTAAACCAAGGAACAGCTCCATTGAGCTCCCATAAGGCCGGTAAAAAGAAATAAAGATTGATAAGTACATTGGAAAAGATGAGTGCCAATTTTATACCCGCGAATTGCTTTGCTTTATTTTCTCTACGAAGTCTAGCAAAGGGTATGGCCCCGAGCGCATCTAAGCCCAAGATGATCAACAAGTAGTACAAGAATTCCGGTGACTCCTCGTATCTAAGAGCATATAACAAGCTGTCTTTAAATGCAAAGGTTAAGACGCCTATGCCAATAAGAACCAATAAAATCATGGATACAGACGTACTAAAAACCTTAGACTCATCCCAGTCTTTTTTTTCGCTAAATCGAAAATATGCCGTCTCCATTCCAAAGGTGACAACTACAATTAGAAAAGCGATTAGACTGTAAAAGTCAATGTTTATACCGTATTCCGATTGTGTTAATACGGCAGTCTGAAGGGGAACCAACAGAAAGTTGACCATGCGCCCTAAAATGCTGCTTAATCCATAAATTGCTGTTTGGCCAGCAAGTTGTTTCATCCCACTTGTCACACTCCAAATATAATCTTTGGTGCGTACCTTTGGTAGATAATAAAACCAAACTCATGAACAAGCGATTAATTATATTTTCCTTACTGTTAGGTTTTTCGCTTCCTACATTGGCTCAAGATGAAGTTTACGATGAAGAATCGTTAACAAGAATGCAGACCGACTTGTCCTTTCTTTCCTCTGATTCATTGAAAGGACGACTTCCTGGTACTCCTGAAAGTGATGTAGCAAGAGACTTCATACAAGATAGAATGGCTACATTGGGGTTATTACCCTTTGGAGAGCAGGGCTATTTGCAGCCTTTTCCCATTGCAGAGAATATCAACGTCAATTATGATGTCACGGGTTTAAGAATAGGAAAAACAGATTTAGTTCCGCGAGTTGACTATTATCCCGTATCATACAGTAGTAATGGAGACGCTAGTGGTAGGACGGTAAATATTGGCTATGGAATAACAAAAGAAGACGGTTCTTACGATGATTACTCCGGTAAGAATGTTGAAGGTAAAATAGCCGTATTAAACATAAGTTCTCCTGATGGTATTCACCCACACAGTGCCTATACCTCATACCATAGTGTAAGGCAAAGACTCAAAGTCGCAAAGCAAAAAGGCGCTCGAGCAGTTCTCTTAATTAATCCTGAAAAGACGGCTTCAGATGTTTCTGAATTATTTAAATCGATAAAGTCTATTGATATTCCTGTTCTTTTTATTCGAAATCAAAATATCGAGGATCAGTTAATCTCCAAGAGCAGAAAAATTAGCCTTTCAGTTAACATGGAAGAACAATCTAGTTTAGGTTACAATTTGATAGGGTTCATTGATAATGGGCAGCGCAACACGGTTGTTTTTGGTGCGCACTATGATCATATTGGCATGGGTAATGAGAACAGTTTGTATGAAGGCAAGGCAGCTATTCATAACGGTGCTGATGACAATGGATCCGGAACCACGTTGTTGTTAGAGTTGTTGAACTATTATGGAGCTCGAAATGACCAAAATTACAATTATGCAATTCTATTTTTTAGCGCAGAGGAAAGCGGTCTTATAGGATCAAAATATTTCACTCAGAACCCAACTTTCTCATTAGAGACAGTGGATTATATGATCAATTTTGATATGGTGGGCCGCCTTAGGGATAATCGTTTTCAAATCTCAGGAACAGGAACGGCATTGGAATGGGATAGAGTGTTATCAGAGCCAGTACATAATTTAAATATCAAGAAAGATCCATACGGGGTTGGTCCATCCGATCATACTTCTTTTTATTTTAAGGATATACCAGTGCTCCACTTTTTCACAGGTACACATGAAGACTATCATAAACCTTCAGATGACGTTGACAAAGTGAATTTTAAAGGCATGGTAAAATTGGCTGATTTTGTTAAAGCAATCACAATCAAAACGTCTGAATACCAGAGATTGACATTCCAGAAAACTAAGTCTGCAGAGCAACAAACGATTCCGAGTTTTACAGTTACTTTGGGTGTAATGCCCGATTATATTTATGGTGGGCCTGGTGTAAGATTAGACGGAGTTTCGGAAGATCGACCTGCTGCTAAAGCGGGTATGAAAGCAGGAGACATTGTTCTGAAAATCGGAGATTTTACCATAGATGATATCTACTCTTATATGCGTGCGCTCTCAGCATACAAACTGGGCGATATTACCAATGTAGTCTACAAACGGGACAACAAAGAGATGGAGTCTGAAATACAATTTTGATGGATGTTGACGCTCTCAAAGTTGCTGTTGTAGGAGGGGGTTCTTTTGGAACCGCACTTGCAAAAATATTTAGCGAAAACCTAGGTCATTGTTCTTGGTGGATGCATAATACCGATAGTGCAACTCATGTGATACGCCATCATCACAATCCGCGGTACTTAAGTTCTGTAGGTTTTCAGCCAGAGTCCATTTCTGTTTATACTGATGTTTCAGATTGTGTGAGGGATGCTGATATTATTGTCTTAGCGGTACCAAGTGCCTTTGTCAAAGAGGTTTTAGCAGACCTAACTCCGTCGTTATTGAGCAAAAAAATCATTGCAACAACCATAAAAGGAATCATTCCCGATGAAAACATGATTGTTGGACGTTATCTCAATGAAGTTCTCCGCGTTCCTGAAGAACAAATTGTTGTCATTACAGGTCCGTGTCACGCGGAAGAGATTGCCCTTGAGCGACTCAGTTTTCTTACAGTAGCAGCACGGGAGAAAAAGGCCGCAAAAATGTTGGTTAGTTGTTTAGAGTGTCACTACGTAAGATGTACTTGGAGCGATGATCTTTACGGTACCGAGTATGCTGCAGTTATGAAAAACATATACGCTATTGCTGCAGGAATATACCATGGCTTGGGTTATGGCGACAATTTTCAGGCAGTCCTTATGAGTAATTCAGTACGTGAGATGAAGCGTTTCATGAATGCCGTATAAGATACAAAAGTTAATATTTATAAGCGTGCATATTTAGGTGATTTATTAGTGACTGGTTACAGTCAATTCTCCCGTAACCGCATGTTTGGTAATATGCTGGGTAAGGGCTACACAGTTCGGAGTGCTAGGGCGGAAATGACTATGGTTGCAGAAGGTTATTATGCCGTTCCATTAGT
>ERZ1047821.1427-NODE-1427-length-15472-cov-6.301615_pt1 | contig 15472 bp, 16 predicted proteins | sample MGYA00383096_ERZ1047821 | MGnify/ENA primary metagenome ERZ1047821 (study PRJEB29581, sample SAMEA5548366) | metagenome | biome: marine; feature: coastal; material: water | depth 25 m | study: Short-term variability in the microbial, nano- and picoplankton... | reverse complement strand
CAAAGCCAAAAAATGCAGGCAATTGGTCAACTTGCGGGCGGCGTCGCGCATGACTTCAACAATTTGCTGACAGCAATTTCTGGCCATTGCGACCTGCTGCTATTGCGGCACAATGAGAGCGATTCTGACTTTGCCGATTTAGATCAAATCCGCCAAAACGCAAACCGAGCAGCGGCCTTGGTTGGTCAATTGCTAGCATTTTCCCGAAAGCAAACGTTGCAACCGCAACCGCTCGACCTCGAAAAAACACTGGCAGATCATACGCATCTTTTGAATCGGTTGGTGGGCGAAAAGACTCAGCTTGTTCTTCAACATGGCCATGGGCTGAAACGTATCAGCGCAGACAAACGTCAGTTTGAACAAGTAATAATGAATTTGGTCGTCAATGCCCGTGATGCGATGGAGGGGCGTGGAAATATTGAACTATCGACCACCATGCGAACGTATATGCGCCTTGAAAGACGCGACAGGGCACTAATTCCGCCAGGGGAATACTGCGTCATTACAGTCTCCGATCAAGGTTGCGGTATTGCGCCCGACAAAATCCAACACATTTTTGAGCCGTTCTATACGTCCAAAAAGACCGGCGAGGGTACTGGATTAGGCCTGTCCACTGTCTATGGAATAGTGAAACAGTCAGGTGGATTTATCTTCGTCGATAGTGCACGCGGTGTTGGAACTACGTTTGAACTGCTGTTCCCAGCATTTATCGGCCAAATGACGCCCCCGAAGAAACCTGTATTGGCAAAGCCAGAAGATGCAATTTCGCTACGTGCGGAAGGAGTGGTTTTGTTGGTTGAAGATGAAGCACCGGTTAGGGCATTTGCTTCCAGAGCGTTGAAGATAAAGGGCTTCACAGTGCTTGAAGCCGCAAATGCGGAAGAAGCGCTGGAAATTTTGGGCGATGATCAACTTGCCGTCGACATCTTTGTTACGGATGTTGTTATGCTAGGAAAAGATGGTCCTTCGTGGGTAAGCGAAGCACTGAAAAAGCGACCTGATACAAAAGTTGTCTTTGTGTCAGGTTATGCTGAAAATCGATGTGATGAGCTTGGCGACAATATTCCAAACTCGGTATTTTTGCCAAAACCGTTTTCTCTAAACCAACTTACGTCAACGGTGGCGCGACTTCATTGATGATTTTGGTGCCACTCTAGAACAAAGACCCGGATGGCTGACGCAAGACCACATTCAAGACCTCGCTGAGCGTCAATTTCAGCGGTTAGTGCATTGATAGGCATTCCTTTTTCGGCGGCGATCTTTTGAAATGCCACCCAAAATGCGGGCTCTAAACTAATGCTCGTACGGTGCCCCCGCAATGTAACTGAGTGTTTGATCGGTCTCTTGCTCATTCGTCACGCTTGTGCCCGTCGAGAAAAATATTTGCTCGGCGATCTCTTTCTACATCCTGCAGTTTCTCGGACTTGTTGCGGCCATGTTTTCTGGCGTTTTCGTCAGCCAACTGGGAATTGTCGCGTTTGAGTTTTGCTTTTTTTGCCTTGTTAAAACTCACAATATTTTCAGTCATGACTACACCCAAATTCATTTCCTTGCTAGAATATACCCAAGATGCAAAAGCACAAAAAGAAACCGCAACGCGTGATGGCGTTACGGTAGCTTTTAATTTGGATATGGGTTTACGCTTTTGGGCCAACCATACTTTCAGGGCGCACAACGCGCTCAAAGGTCTCTTCGTCGACGAATCCAAGGCGCATTGCCTCTTCTTTCAAAGTGGTTTTGTTTTTGTGTGCAGTCTTTGCGACCGTCGTCGCATTGTCGTACCCGATTTGAGGCGCAAGAGCTGTCACCAGCATCAAGGATTCTCGCATCAGCTTTTCAATACGGTCCTTATCAGCCTGAAGTCCGACAACCAAATTGTCGGTGAATGTCGAAGAGGCATCCCCCAAAAGCTGCATAGATTGCAAGACGTTGTAGGCCATCATAGGTTTATAGACGTTCAGTTCAAAGTGACCTTGCGAACCCGCAAAGCCTACTGCTGCGTCGTTGCCCATGACATGAATACAAACTTGGGTCAGAGCTTCACATTGCGTTGGATTAACCTTGCCCGGCATAATTGACGATCCGGGCTCATTTTCTGGCAGGATCAATTCCCCAAGGCCACAACGTGGGCCAGATCCAAGGAGGCGAATGTCATTGGCAATTTTGAAAAGCGAAGAAGCAACAGTTTTCAACGCTCCCGAAATCTCTACCATTGCATCATGCGCAGCAAGGGCTTCGAATTTGTTTGGGGCGGTCACGAAGGGCAGCCCAGTGATTTCGGCCATGTTTGCCGCTACCATTTTGTCCCAACCGACCTGAGTGTTCAGTCCTGTTCCAACGGCTGTGCCACCTTGTGCGAGTTCATAAATGCGGCCAAGACCATCTTTTACACGTTGAATACCCATCGCAACCTGATGCGTGTAGCCGGAAAACTCCTGAGACAGCGTCAATGGGGTCGCGTCTTGCGTGTGTGTGCGGCCAATCTTGATGATGCCGTCAAATTCTTCGACTTTGGACTGCATCGCAGCGTGAAGCTTTTCAAGGCCAGGAAGCAAGACATCATGCGCCATCATTGCTGTTGCAAGGTGCATGGCTGTTGGAAACGTGTCGTTCGACGATTGTCCCATGTTGCAATGATCATTCGGATGAACTGGGTTTTTTGAACCGATGACCCCGCCCATAATCTCAATAGCGCGGTTGGCGATAACCTCGTTTGAGTTCATGTTTGACTGAGTTCCTGAGCCTGTCTGCCAAACGACGAGCGGAAAATTGTTGTCAAAATCGCCTTTGTGAACCTCACCCGCTGCTTGAATGATGGCCGCTGAGCGGTCAGCGTCAAGATTGCCAAGCTCTTGGTTGGCCATAGCGCAGGCTTTCTTGATTACGCCCAAGGCGCGTACAATGGCGATCGGCTGCTTTTCCCACCCAATTGGGAAATTGATGATCGAGCGCTGCGTTTGTGCGCCCCAATATTTGTCCGCTGGGACTTCAAGAGGGCCGAAGCTGTCGGTTTCTGTACGTGTTGCTGTCATAGCAAACTCCTGATTGAATACTTTGGTATACAATACCGGTCGGTTGGGTTGGGGGCAATTGCAAGATGAGGATTGGTTAGCGCAACCATAGCTATTTGGTACAAAAAACTGTCAAATTTCACGTGCTAGCAATCACTTGCGGAATTTATCGAGACTCACAACTTCAGCGTCTTGGTGCTCTTCTTGGGCATCTTCGCTCATCGGAGCCTCGTCTTCTACTACCTCAACCGGCGATTCCTCGTCTTCATCTTGCGATTCAAAACGCAATCCGAATTCGACTGATGGATCTACGAAGGTCTTTATCGCATCGTAGGGAATATAAAGCGGTTCAGGCGAATCTCCGAAATTCAAGGTAACTGCAAAACCGGTCTCGCCAACATCGAGGTTGTCGAACCAATGTTGCATGACGATTGTCATTTCCGTGGGATAACGATCTGACAACCAGTCAGCAAATTCGACATCGGGATGTAGGGTGTCAAAGGTTATGAAAAAGTGGTGATCCCCGGGTAGCCCTTCTTTTGAGACTTCGGTCAGAACTTTGCGAATGAGCGAGCGCATGGCGCTATGCATCAAGTGACCGTAATCAATCTTTTCCCACATAATCGGGTCTCCCGTTAACTATACGTCAAATCATATGGCAAACGCCGGGAAACGAAAGACCGGTTTGATGATTTAGCCTGAGAAAAACAAATCTGACAATTTGAGGGGAGGTTTATTTAAAGTGACAGGGTGACAGACTGAAGCAATGGGGAGTGCGAATTTCGTTAAAAGCCAAAAGAGGGTGGCAACAAAACAAACGTAAAAAGGGGATGTAAGTGCAGGCTTCTGTTGCCAGGTGCCTGCGAACCCCGCCTAACGCTGCAAGGCGCTAGGACTTAGGTTTCAGCGACCAGGACTGCTTAAGCAGCCATAGCCATTGCTGGAGCACGATTGTCATTTGCAATTGTACAAGTTTCGCCGATATCGGTGGCAGACAGCCGAGACAAAGCTAACACCTTTAGACGTCCGTCGATCCTATTTCGTCCCCATGGTCCCCCAAATGAAGGGATGTTTGGTGGAGACGCCGGGTACCGCCCCCGGGTCCGATCCGCTTATTACGAGCGCGTTTATGTCCATAGTCCCAGAGGGGACAGTTCGAATATAGGTACGCCAACTGGGATTCGCAATCGTTGAAACGAATTGCGCTGCACCTTTGGCGCATCGCTGCGGGTAGGGGGCTTTGCCCCCTCTTAGCCTATGGCCAATTCACCCCCAAGGGTATTTTGGGCAAGATAAAGTTAAGGGCGAGATTTGGCGCGTGCATCGAGAACACCTTGGGCGAGTTCGACCGTATATTGCGCCAAGTCACTCAGTGCTGCGTCGGCTGGATCTGCGTCCTTAGCCTCGATCGCGTCGGTGATTTTTGTGTGCAGGTCGATAATGCGTTCGCGGGATCGTGCCGTGAAGGTGATCATGTTCATCAAAGGCTGCATGCCTTCAACCGCGCCAGCGAGTTGGAACGCCAGTACGGGATTGCCAGCGGCGTTGACCAGAGCACGGTGGAATGCGACGTCAGAGGCGCAAAAGCGTTCATCCGTGAGGCCGGGCTGACCTTGGCGGACGATTTCTGCCCGCATATCGGCGAGATGATCGGGGAGGCGTCTTTGGGCTGCAAGGGGCGCACAGGCACGCTCTAATGTGTATCGGGCCTCGCACGCCGTTTCAAAGCTGACTTCGTTCATCGAGATTAACAGCGTCGATGTTGTGACTTGTTGGCCGTAAGCTTCTTCAAAGCTAAGACGGTTCACGAAGGCACCGCCAAAGGCGCCACGCTGTGTGCGGATCAATGATTGTGCAGCAAGACGCTTTAGCGCCTCTCGCATTGTGGCGCGGGAAACTTCAAATTGCTCGGCCATTTCTGCCTCGGAAGGAAGGCGCTCATCAACGATCAACCGTCCCTCAACGATCGCATCGCGGATGGCTTTGGCAATTTGCGCAGAGAGGTCTGACGTAGCGTTCGGATCAATTTTCATTTGTCAGACATTTAAAAGTCTGACATTTGGAATGCAAGACCTGAGTCGGAGAATATGATGCTAGCAACACGGATCAGAGCAATGGGAGCAGCACATTGGGTGTTCTTGTTCGCATTGATTCTAGGCGGTTGGTCGGCGCTTTGGCTGATGGCAGTGCCCGCAGAAACGCGAGAACTTGGTCAGATATACGGCGCTGAGTTTTGGATTTCCCTATGTTTGGCGACACCTGACCTTAGCGGCTACCCCAGTTTGTTCCTGATGTGGGCGTTGATGTCTGCAGCGATGATGCTGCCGACTGCCTTGCCCGCTTTTGCGACGTATGAAGATCTGGGCGCTTCTACGGACACCAACCTTGTTAAACTGGTAACGGGATATCTAGTTGTGTGGCTTGGCTTTGCGTTCGTCGCAGCTGGCCTACAGATTGCCCTATTTCACATTGGCTTATTGGATGGTTTTGGAACCAGTCAATCGGCTATTTTTAGCGCGGCTTTGTTGGCTGTGGCTGGCGGTTACCAGTTTTCACCCATCAAGGAAGCCTGCTTGTCCAAGTGCCGCATGCCCCTGACCTTTTTCATGGAACGCTGGGAGGACGGACCCTTTCACATGGGGCTGAGCCTCGGGGCGATCTGTCTTGGGTGTTGTTGGGCTTTGATGTTGCTGGGTTTCGTCGGAGGCGTGATGAGCCTTGCGTTCATGGGGCTTGCAACCGTGATCATGATTATTGAAAAAATGCCAACGATTGGAAAATACATATCCACTCCGCTTGGCGTTGTACTTTTGGCGGCGTCTATTTGGATGCTTATCACCGGAATTTGAAGAAGGAGCCTTACACATGGCCAATGAAAAAATAGACGTTCCAGCACGGATAGATAATCGCCACCCGATGGGCGAGAAAAAGGATCACGCACTGACGCCTTGGGCGATTAAGGGCGAATTGATCCTTAATTGTAACTGCACGATTTTTTGCCCTTGCGTTGTGTCGCTTGGCAATCACGCTCCGACGGAAGGTTACTGTCAGGCGTGGGCTGGTGTTCGCATTGATGAGGGGCACTATGGCGACGAAAATCTCAGCGGATTGAATGTTGGTTTGGTTCTGGAAATTCCGGGCCTTATGGCGCGCGGAAACTGGAAGGCGGCGGCCTATATTGATGATCGTGCAAGCCATGCGGCCTATCACGGTTTGATCCAGATTTTCAGTGGTAAGGCACGTGGAACAACGGGTCTGTTTAAGGTTCTGGTCAGTGAATTCCTCGGGGCTGAGCGTGCACCTGTTGAATTTACGACTGAGGGCAAAACCCGTCGTCTGATGGTTGGTAAGAAAATCCAAGGTGCTGTTGAACCGGTTCCGGGTGCTGATGGTGGCGATCAAGTTGTGACAAATACAAAATACTGGATGGGTCCAGATATTACGGTGGCTACAGCGACGCAGGGTCGTGTGCGCGCCTTTGGTCGTGTGTGGGATTTTGACGGTCGTTCTGCCGAGATTTGCCAGATTGATTGGAAGGGCCCCCGCTAAGGCTCTGACATCTAAGGAGATTTGAATTGGCCACGATATTCCCATCTCGCCGTGTTCGCTGGACGCCCTTCACCAAGGGGGTCGAGGCTGCCGGCATGAAAGTCTGCACTGTCTATAATCACATGGTGCTACCGTCCGTCTTTCGCAGTGAGGAAGAGGACTACCATCACCTGAAACGCCACGTTCAAGTTTGGGACGTTTCTTGTGAGCGACAGGTTGCCGTTCAGGGCCCCGACGCGCGGCGCTTGCTTGATCTCCTTAGCCCGCGTGATCTTGATCGAATGGCGGATGATCAGTGCTACTACATTCCTGCGATTGATCGTGACGGTGGCATGTTGAATGACCCTGTTTTGGTCAAACTGGCACCTGATCACTATTGGATTTCTGTCGCTGACAGCGACTATATCCAATACGTTCTTGGTGTTGCTGATGCGTTGCAACTTGACGTCAAAGTTTGGGAACCTGATGTTAGTCCGCTAGCGGTTCAGGGGCCAAAGGCCGAGGTACTTATGTCGCGTGTTTTCGGAGAAGAGGTTAAATCGATCAAGTTCTTCCGATACAAACGACTGCCCTTTAACGGGATCAACTTTGTTGTCGCGCGTTCGGGTTACTCGAAACAGGGTGGTTTTGAGATCTACGTTGAGGGCAGTGAACACGGAATGCCGCTTTGGGATGCGTTGTTCGCGGCAGGCTCGGATCTTGAAGTGCGGGCAGGATGCCCGTCAACGAAAGAGCGGGTTGAATCTGGTTTGCTCAGCTATGGCAACGATATAGACCGTTCCAATACGCCTTTTGAGGCCGGCTTAGGGAAGTTCGTAAACTCGCGCAAAGACTACATCGGCAAAAAGCGACTACTTGAGCGTGCAGAGCCTAAACGCCAAATCCGCGCGGTTGAAATTATCGGCACGATCCCGAGTATTCGCGAGACTTGGCCACTTTTCGCAGACGGCCAGTGGGTAGGTCAGGTCACGACAGCGACGCACTCACCCGATTTCAAAACCGGCATTTCGATTGCGATGGTTGATCGCTCGCACTGGAAAGGCGGCACAAAACTAACTGTAGAAACAACCGACGGCGTTCGCGACGCCATCGTGAAGGATAGCTTTTGGACTTGATCCGAAGCGCGAAACCTCTCTGAAGGAGAAACCCATGTTCAACGCATTAGTCGTTAACAAAGACGAAGAAACCGGTAAGACATCCGCTGCTGTTCAAGAGCTGTCGCTTAATGATTTGCCAGACGCTGAAGTTACGGTTGCTGTCGATTATTCGACTGTGAACTACAAAGACGGTCTCTGTATTGGTCCCGGTGGTGGGTTGGTACGTAAATATCCGCATATTCCGGGCATTGATTTCGCAGGAACGGTCGAGGCTTCCGCGGATGATCGGTACAAGGCGGGCGACAAGGTTGTTCTGACCGGTTGGCGCGTGGGCGAGGCCCATTGGGGCGGCTATACCCAAAAAGCGCGCGCAAAAGCTGATTGGCTTGTGCCGCTGCCAGCTGGAATTGATACACGCCAAGCGATGGCTGTTGGTACGGCTGGTTTTACTGCAATGCTTGCTGTCATGGCGCTTGAGGATCACGGGCTTGAGCCTGGTCATGGACCTGTTCTGGTAACTGGCGCTGCAGGTGGTGTCGGTTCGGTTGCAACAGCTATTCTGGCCAACCTTGGCTATGAAGTCGCAGCCGTTACTGGGCGTCCTGAAACCGAAGGCTATTTGCGCGATCTCGGTGCAACCCAGATCGTGGCCCGTGATGAAATAAACGAAACCACCAAGCGTCCACTTGAGGCCGAAACGTGGGCCGGTTGTGTCGACGCAGTGGGTGGCGACATGCTGGCACGTGTTCTCGGCCAAATGAAATACGGCGCATCCGTTTCAGCTGTTGGACTTGCTGGCGGCGCCGGTCTTCCAGCAACGGTGATCCCATTCTTGCTTCGTGGTGTGAACCTGCTTGGCATCGATAGCGTCATGCAGCCTTACGCAAATCGCGTTCGCGCATGGGAGCGTATTGCCAAAGATCTACCGATGGACAAGCTGGAAGCGATGGTGAAACCGGCTACGCTTTCTGATCTACCTGCTTTGGGCAAAGATATTCTGAAGGGTCAAGTTCAGGGGCGCGTCGTCGTCGACGTAAACGTATAATTGCAGTGGGGCGGTTGTTTTTACCGCCCCAGCTCTTTCATCCCACGCTCAATTCCTTCGAGCGTCATGGGCACCATGCGATCCTCAAAAATCTCGCGGATCATGTTGATGGATTGGGTATAGGCCCAATATTTTTTGGGCACTGGATTAATCCAAAGATGCTCGGGCCATTGGGTGCGCGCGCGGTTCAGCCAAACTTGTCCGCTTTCCGCATTCCAGTGTTCATTCGCACCACCGGGATAGGCGATCTCATAAGGTGACATCGACGCATCCCCAACGAAAATGCATTTATAATCAGGACCGTATGTGTTCAAAACCTCTTGGGTTGAAGTCACGTCGTCCCAGCGACGAGCGTTGTCGCGCCATACGCCTTCGTACAGGCAATTGTGGAAGTAGTAGTATTCCAAGTGCTTGAACTCGGTTCGCGCGGCGCTAAAAAGTTCTTCCACGACACGAATGTGATCGTCCATTGATCCACCGACATCAAGGAACAAAACCACCTTCACTGAGTTGTGTTTTTCAGGGCGCGTTTTGACATCAAGATAACCGTTTTCCGCAGTTGCACGGATTGTGTGATCAAGATCCAACTCTTCGTGCGCACCATCCCGCGCCCAACGCCTGAGGCGCTTCAACGCGACTTTGATGTTGCGCGTCCCAAGCTCGACCTTGTCATCAAGGTTTCGAAACTCACGCTTGTCCCAAACTTTGATCGCGCGCCGGTGGCGGCTTTCATTCTGACCGATGCGTATGCCTTCGGGGTTGTAGCCATAGGCACCGAAGGGCGAGGTGCCAGCGGTACCGATCCACTTGCTTCCACCTTGGTGACGGGCTTTTTGTTCTTCCAGACGCTTTTTCAACGTCTCCATCAGCTTGTCAAAACCACCCAGCGCTTCAATCTCGGCTTTTTCTTCCTCGGTTAGATGCTTTTCAGCCATCTTGCGAAGCCAGTCTTCGGGCAGGTCCATTGCATTCAAGACAGCGTCGTCGGTTATGTTTTCCATACCCTTAAAGGTTTCAGAAAACGCTACATCGAAACGATCGAGATTACGCTCGTCCTTCACCATTGCGGCGCGCGCTAGGTAATAGAAACCTTCAATGTCGTAGGTGACCAATCCCGCCTTCATCGCCTCAAGAAAGCTGAGGAATTCACGCAAGCTGACAGGAATGCCGGTTTTTCGTAGGTTTTCAAAAAACGGCAGAAACATTGTTTAGAGCATGCGTAGGATTATGATGTTGATAAACAGGCCGACGACTGCAAATGCGATAAAGTAGGCGCCCGCATATTGGGCAACATCCAGCCTTTTCCCTTTGCGGCGTTTGGCAATCACTGCTCCGATAATCGCACCCAAAAGCCCGATAAGAATTGGCAGCATATTGTTTACCTCGTTTAGCTCGGGCTAAGTGCCGCAATCTCTCTTAGACGCGCCTCGACAGCCTTTTCTGAGCCAAACCCGTAACGTGCGAAATCAAGACTGTCCACCCTGACCGAACGTGCTTGTGAAACCTGGCCGGCCATTTCCAAAGCCTCAGCTTCCAAAAGCATCATTGTTGACAAAAGTGCTGCGTTTCCGCTGTTTTTTGCGATTGCCATGAAGGGGCGCACAATGTTGATCGTTCCCAATGTGTCGCCATCAGCGAGGGTGAATGCGGCCAACTGAGTGGCTACGAATGCGCGGTGTAAGTTTGTGGCGGGCAATGCAGCGTATGCACGATCTGCGGCAACAAAGGCGCGTTTGCTGACCTCAGCAGAGCTGCCCATGGTTACGCGGCCCAGCACGAAGTAGCCAAAGCCTGTGCGAACGTCCTCAAAGCCTTCAAAGGATGCGATGTTTATTGCACGCTGTGCTGCTGCGATACGATCAGCGTCCGAGGTCCCGGCACCAAGCGCGGTGTGGATTGCATCGTTCCAACGTGGTGAAATGCTGGCCGAAGGTGTGCCGTAAACATTGCTTCCGGCTGGGTTAACGCGTGCCAGAATGCTTGGTAGGCGGGCAGCAACTTGTTGGCGGCTCATGCCGTTGGTCAATTCGCGGTCATATTGAACCCGAAGCACCATCATATCGAAAGATGTCAGGGTTGAATGAATATTGTCGTCGTTGAAAACACTGTCGGAAAGTGAATAAAGATCGTTCACAGGACCCAGCGCCTGCGCCAGTTCTTCGTGCAAACAATCGCGCACTTCTTTCGGGCTGGCATCGGATGGCAAGAAGATCGACATCATCGTGCGATCCGTCATAGCCGTCCAGCTACCTGCACTTGTGCGACGTTTCACGCTGTAGTCAGCCAGTGATCGCGCATTAGGCGCCACAAAACACGCGGCATTCGGAATAAGACGTTTGATCTGGGCACGGGTGACCATCTCAATGTTGATATTTGCTTCACTTGAGGAGGAATCATAGATGTTAAGATCAGCCTCGGTGCGCAAACGCGTCAAAAGCGATGAAAGATCGTTTTTGGCGGTCTGTGGGGCCCTGTTGTCCAAGCGGACAGAAATTGGACCTTCGAACCGGGTCATCTGGTGCAACTGAGTGCCGCTTTCCAGTGCAAAGTTCAGTGTTAGGAAATCTTGGGCGATTGATGTGTTCGAGCGTTGGGCACTTGTGCTGCGTGTCGGTGCCACTTTCAGTTCCGGCAATTCAGCCTGAGGGGCAGCTACAAAACCACGGGTCGGAACCTCAAAAGGGCCGGTGGTGGTGTTGCAACCCGCAAGGGCGAACAAAAGTGGAATGATAACTCGACGCATATTTACCCCCGCTGATACCGAACAAACGGTGTCAGATTGCCGATACGGTCATAAAGTTTGCGGGCAGTTTCGTTGAAATCCTGCGTCAGCCAGTAAACGGAAGGGGCGCCAGCTTTGTCAGCTTCGTCATAGACGGCCTCGATAAGCGTTCGCCCGACCCCTTGGCCACGTGTCTCGGCAGAAGCAAAGAGGTCTTGCAGATAGCACACATTTTCTACTTTCCACGCATGTCTGTGGAATAGGAAATGGACCAGTCCAACCGCTTTGTTATTTTCGTCTACCGCCAACATACCATTAAACTCGTTCGGTTCGTTACTCGTTAATCTCCGGAATGTCGTTTCGTAGACATCCTCGGTCACTTCGGAATTGTAAAACTCCAGATACGCCGTCCAAAGAAGACGCCACTCTTTGTAGTCACAATTCGTCAGAGCACGAACTGAAATGTGTTTTTGGGGGGGCAATTGTTCACCTTCCATATGACAGTAACTCCAAAGGTTACGTCATTGGAGCGTCAGCGTGAACAGTTTGCGGCAGAAATAAGGCAGAAACCAGTCAATTTTGGCGACGGGCCAGAAATGCGAGTCGCTCAAACAGGTGAACATCTTGCTCATTTTTAAGCAATGCACCGTGCAATGTCGGCAATGAGGACTTGCCACCCTTTTTCAGATCGTCAGCGGTCAGATCTTCTGCAAGAAGCAACTTGAGCCAATCTAAAACCTCGGATGTCGACGGTTTTTTCTTCAATCCGGTTTGCTCGCGGATCTCGTAGAACTGGGTCAAAGCTTCGGTTAGCAGTTGGGGCTTTATTCCGGGGTGATGGACTTCGACGATTTTGCGCATGGTCTCGACGTCTGGGAACCGGATGTAGTGAAAAAAGCACCGACGCAGGAAGGCATCAGGCAGTTCTTTTTCGTTGTTCGAAGTGATGATCACGATCGGGCGCACTTTGGCTTTGACCGTTTCGCCCGTTTCGTAGACGTGAAACTCCATTTTATCTAGTTCTTGCAGCAAGTCATTTGGAAACTCGATATCGGCCTTGTCGATCTCATCAATCAGCAGAACCATTTTCTCGCCCGCATCGAAGGCCTGCCAAAGCTTTCCTTTTTTGATGTAGTTTTTCACATCATGAACGCGCTCTTCGCCCAATTGACTGTCGCGTAGGCGGCTTACGGCGTCATATTCATAGAGACCCTGTTGCGCACGCGTCGTGGATTTTATCGACCATTCGATCATCTTGACGCCCAATGCCTCGGCGACTTGCTTGGCCAATTCGGTCTTTCCGGTTCCCGGCTCACCTTTGACCAACAAGGGTCTCTCTAAGGTGACAGCGGCGTTTACTGCAACGGTCAGATCATCTGTTGCAACGTAGCTTTTTGTGCCTTCAAATTTCATGGGAAATATCCGAATCTTTTAAGTAACATCGAGTTTTAAGCCTTGTGAGGCTTTGACCACAAATCATGAGCTTTGTGTAGTGACAATCCTCTGGCAGAGGACTATGACCACCCACAGGAAGAGGAGGTTCCGGCTGTCAAAGGATCTATGGATTCGGACTCCGGACAAGCAAGGGAAAAAGAGCTTGAAGCAAGAAGTGTTTTTACCCGAAGATTATCGGCCGGCCGAGAGCGAGCCTTTCATGAATGAGCTTCAGACAGAGTACTTCCGTCGCAAGCTGGTTGATTGGAAGACAGATCTTTTGACCGACAGCAAGGACACAATCGAGGGATTGCAGGACAACACTCGCAATATTCCCGACGTTGCTGACCGCGCTAGCGAGGAAACTGACCGCGCCCTTGAACTTCGGACACGTGACCGTCAACGCAAACTTGTTGGCAAAATCGAATCTGCGCTACGGCGTATCGATGAGGGTGAATTTGGATACTGCAGCGTGACTGGTGAACCAATTTCGTTGCGTCGTTTGGATGCACGTCCGATTGCGACCATGAGCCTTGAAGCTCAGGAACGTCACGAGCGCCGCGAAAAAATTCATCGCGACGATTAACGGTTGGTAGAATGATAATGAATTCAAAAAGCGTCGGGACTAATTTCCGGCGCTTTTTGTTTTAGGCGGCAAAGGTGCCTCTGGAATGAAGATTTGCGTCATCGGTGGTGGTATCGGCGGGCTAGCTTTTGCAAGAGCAGCCGCACTGAATGGCGCTGACGTGACAGTTCTTGAGCAAGCCGACGCCATCCAAGAGGTGGGCGCGGGGTTACAAATCAGCCCAAACGGCATTCGGGTGATTGAGGCGCTTGGTCTCAAAGACGAATTCACCCAAAATTCTGTCAAAGGGCAGGGCGTTTCACTGCGCAACTACTCTGACGCAAAAGAAGTGACTTATCTTGATCTCACCACGTTGCCTAAGGATCAAGAATATCACTTTGTCCATCGCGCCGATCTGGTTGAAGTACTGGCAAAGGGTGCGCGCGAAGCTGGCGTAAAAATCCGGCTTCTCCAGAAGGTAGTTGAGATCAACGATCAAGGGTCGCCCCATGTCATCACGCAATCAGGGGATAAGTTGCATGCGGATTTGATCGTCGGCGCGGATGGTGTTCATTCGGTTGCGAGACAAATGATCGTTGGCCAAACTGCTCCGTTCTTTACCCATCAAGTATGTTGGCGCGCGACCATTCCCAATGATCTTCATTTTCCGGCACAGGTTCGTCTCTACATGGGACCCAAACGCCATCTCGTCTGTTATCCACTGCGTGGTGGTGAAATGCTGAACATCGTCGCGGTTCAAGAACGACACGCTTGGGCAGATGAAGGCTGGCACTTTGAAGACGACCCAAAGAACCTAGAAGCTGCTTTTGCAGACTTTGGCAACGAGGTTCACGCCTTGCTTGAGCGGGTCGAGAAAGTCTCGCTCTGGGGTCTGTTCCGTCATCAGGTCGCCCCACAATGGCACAATGATTACACCGCGCTAATTGGCGATGCCGCCCACCCAACGCTTCCGTTCATGGCGCAGGGCGCTAACATGGCTTTGGAAGACGCATGGGTTCTTTCGCAATCACTTGCTGCAGGCGAAAGCGTTTCTGACGCCTTGAAGCACTATCAATCCCAACGCATTGATCGCGTACGTAAAGTCATCGACACAGCATCAGGCAACGCTTGGAAATACCATTTATCGTTTCCGCCTTTACGTTGGTTGGCGCACACTGGATTGCGTTTGGCATCACAGTTTGCGCCGTCAAAGCTGTTGAGGCAATTCGATTGGATCTATGGACACGACGTGACCAAAGCAGACTAAGCGTCCAATTCGACCCAAACAGGAACGTGGTCTGAGGGTCTTGTGCGGGCGCGAAGCTCGGATTCTATCCAGCAGTTTTTCAACAGGTCTGCGCATTCTGGTCCAAGTAGAAAATGGTCGATGCGGATTCCATCGTTCCGGTCCCATGCACCCGCTTGATAATCCCAAAAACTATAGTGCCCAGCGCCCTGAATGCGTGCGCGAAAAGCCTCGGTAAATCCTAGGTTCAATATTTCACGAAATGCGGCACGCGTTTCTGGCAAAGCCAATGCATCCTGTTGCCAGACTTCTGGTCGTTTTGCATCTTCGTCTAGTGGGATCACGTTGTAGTCACCTGTCATTAGGCAGGGCGTTTCTTCAGACAAAAGCTCTTTGGCCCGAGACTTTAGGCGTTTCATCCAAGCCAATTTGTAGTCGTATTTGGGCCCAGGAACTGGGTTTCCGTTGGGCAAATAAAGACCGCACACTCGAACGGGCATGTCCCCCATGACAGTCGCTTCGATCCAGCGTGCTTGCTCATCGGTGTAATCGCCGGGCAATCCTAGCGTCACATCCTCAAGCGGTAGTCGCGATAAAATCGCGACCCCGTTAAAGCCCTTTTGACCGTGGGTTTCGACCGTGTAGCCCAAGTCTTCGATCAGTTCTCGCGGGAAATTCTCGTCTACTGACTTAATTTCTTGCAGCAAAGCGACGTCTGGACGGCTGTCTTCTAGCCATTTCAGAAGTGTTTCGATCCGTGCTTTCACACCGTTGATATTGAAAGTCGCGATTTTCATGATCGT